>Ga0209091_10000543_pt1 | contig 35772 bp, 19 predicted proteins | sample ArcticOcean_MG_C_6_FD_187438 | JGI IMG/M metagenome (GOLD analysis project Ga0209091, IMG submission 187438) | Marine microbial communities from western Arctic Ocean - ArcticOcean_MG_CB8_128 (SPAdes) (version 2) | ecosystem: Environmental > Aquatic > Marine > Oceanic | place: Arctic Ocean...
TTTTTCTTTTTTCGGGAATTAAATCTGCAGCAATTATTTGAGAAGCTCCAGCTACTTTGGCTCCCAAAATGGCAGAAAGTCCAACTCCACCCAAACCAACAACTAATATACTATCTCCTAACTTCAGAGGCGCCGTATTCACAACAGCACCAACTCCTGTCATTACAGCACAACCAAAAAGAGCAGCAATTTCAAAAGGAATGTCAGAATCTATTTTTACTAAAGAATCGACAGAAGCAACTGCATGTTCTGCAAAACCAGAGACACCAAGATGATGAAAGTAATAGGAACCATCTTTTTTAATTCGTTTATGTCCCCCTAAGAGGGTTCCATTAACATTGGCTTCGGCTCCAGGTTCGCATAGAGCAGCCCTGCCGGTTTGACAATAAGAACAAGCTCCACATGAAGGTAAAAATGAAAATACTACATGATCCCCAACTTTCAGTTTTTTTACACCAGGCCCAAGAGATATAACTTCTCCAGCTGCTTCATGACCTAATGCCATAGGTAAAGGTCTTGGTCTGTTTCCATCTATTACAGACAAATCTGAATGACACAATCCAGCTGCCTTTATTTTAACTACAACTTCATTAAATCCGGGATCATCGAGAATTACTTCTTCTATTTTCAAAGGTTTAGAAGTTGTGTAGGGTCTTTCTAAATGCGTTTGATGTAAAACAGCTACTCTAGTTTTCATAGAAAAATTATATTTGTTAATACTTTACAGACATTCACTCTTTTGAGGTGTTCATGTAAAAATACAAAACAATTTCATTTATTAATATACAGAAGAATGCTTTATAAAACCATTTAATGTAGCTTAAAACATTGATTAAAAAAAATTTAATTACACCATAAAATAAATCTATTTGGTTTAATGAAATTCATTCAAATTATTAGTAAATTCAAGCTTGAAAAAATACAATGAGATGAAAAAATATGTAGATGTAGATACTTTAAAATATATGCTTTATGATGTACATAACCTTGAAGGATTATTAAAAAGAGAACGTTTTCAAGACCATGATAAAGAATCGCTTGATATGTTTTTAGATTCTTCTAAAGATTTTGCAGACAAGGAGTTATTTCCTTTTATAAAGGAAATGGACGAGAAACCTGCACACTATAAAGACGGGACAGTTTATGTTCACGATCAAGTAAAAACAATGATGTACAAGGGTGGAGAACTTGGTATTATCTCTGCTCCATTTGACTATGAAGATGGAGGTATGCAAATCCCCTTGGTTGTTTATACCGCTGCAACCTATATTTTAGACGCCGCTAACAATCATTTACCTGGATATGCAGGCTTGACACAAGGAGCAGCCGAATTAATCATTCACTTTGCCAATAAAGAATTAAATGAAACCTATGTTCCAAATATGTTGTCTGGACAATGGGGAGGAACTATGTGTTTGACTGAACCTCAGGCTGGGAGTTCGTTGTCTGATATTGTTACAAAAGCAAAATCAACATCCGATGGCTACTATAAATTAAGTGGTCAAAAAATATTTATTTCTGGAGGTGATAATCAATTTGCAGATAATATAGTTCATCTGGTTCTTGCCCGTGTGGAAGGAGCGCCAAAAGGAACTAAAGGTATTTCTTTATTTGTAGTTCCAAAAAACAGACCTGATAGTTCTGGGTCATTAATTCCAAACGATGTAACTACTGTTGCTGATTTTCAAAAACTAGGACAGCGTGGATATTGTACTACACACCTTGGTTTTGGGGATGCAGACGATTGTAGAGGCTGGTTAGTTGGTGATGAGAATCAAGGATTAAAATATATGTTTTTGATGATGAATGCTGCTAGAATAGGTGTTGGAAGAGGCGCTTCGGCAATTGCTTCAGCTGCATATTATGCCTCATTACAATATGCTAACGAACGCCCACAGGGAAGGAAACTTTCTAGGGATGGAAAAAAAGATCCAAACGAAAATCAAAACTTAATTATAGAACACCCTGATGTTAGAAGAATGCTTCTTTTACAAAAAGCGGTAGTTGAAGGTTCTATGAGCCTTGTTCTTCGAGCAGCAAAATATTATGACTTAGAGTTAACAGCTACTTCCGATGAAGAAAAAAGCAAATACAACACCTTATTAGAAATGATTATCCCAGTGGTTAAAACTTACCCCTCGGAGGCAGGTAGCTACGCCGTAAACAATGGTTTACAGGTACTGGGCGGATACGGGTTTTGTTCTGACTTTATTCTTCAGCAATATTATAGAGACATTAGAATTTGTGCAATATATGAAGGAACAACTGGCATTCAGTCTCAAGATTTATTAGGTCGAAAAATCACCATGGGTAATGGTTCGGGTCTGGCGCTATTGTCTGCAGAAATTCTAAAAACAATTGAAGAATCTAAAAGTCACAAATCGCTTCAACCTTATGCAGCTGAATTAAGTAACAAGCTTGGACTTACTCAAAAAATACTTGAGTCACTCATGCCACATGCTTTAAAGGGTGACTTCGAACGCTATTTAGCCGATGCTAGTATCTTTATGGAGTTTTTTAGTTTAATTATTATAAGCTGGTCGTGGTTAGAAATTGCAACAAAAGCACAAGAGAATTTAAATACTTCAGAAGCTTCATTATCAGATGATTTTTATTTAAGCAAAATAGAAACCATGAAGTATTTTTATGATTATGAACTTCCTAAAACCCTAGGACATGCTGCCATTTTGATGAACCCATCAACAGTTACTATTAAAAAAGAAAAAGAATATATAAATTAATACATATATTAAAACAGTCCTTTTAGTATTTTAAAAAAACATTAATGTTAACAAATGTTAACTTAAAATATTTCTGTGGTATTGATTAAATTATAAAATTTGTCAAAAATAATAAAGTAGATTATGAAGAGTATTTTTAGTTTTGATTTCAAACATTTTAGAGGTGATCTTTTTGGAGGATTAACCGCTGGTATAGTTGCACTTCCATTAGCTTTAGCCTTTGGAGTTAGTTCTGGTCTTGGCCCTAGTGCTGGATTATATGGAGCTATTTTCTTGAGCTTTTTTGCTGCCTTATTTGGTGGAACATCTACTCAAATATCAGGTCCAACTGCCCCAATGACTGCAGTGAGTATGGTTTTCATTGCAGAAATCATTTCACGTTTTGATGGTGATGTAGAAAAAGCTCTACCCACAATTTTATCTGTTTTCTTTTTGGCTGGCTTATTACAAGTAGCATTAGGAATGATCGGTATAGGTAAATACATTAGATACATCCCCTACCCAGTAGTTTCTGGTTTTATGACTGCAATTGGAGTAATAATCTTAATAACTCAAATCCCACCTTCTTTCGGATACTACCCTAAAGAAGATGTAAATTATGTAACTCAATTTAAACCTCAAGCAGAAGAAATTATTTTAGAAAATATTCTTAAAGATGAAATGAAAGAGGGTATCTTAGTTTTAGAGGATTTTAAAACAACCATTGAAAGAGCTGAAAAAATAACAGAAGATGACATCATGGTTGAAGCTAAAACTCTTGCAGGAAAAAATGCCTCAGGGGTTATTGGTACGTTAAAAACTTTGCCTAAAATAGTTTCACACATAAAATACTTAGAATTAATTCTTGCATTAGCTACAATTTTTATAATTTTTGGATTTAAAAAAATAACAACAAAAGTTCCAAGCACACTTGTTGCGCTATTTGTTGTTTCTGGAGTAGCCATTGGTTTTGGCCTAGAATACAGGCCTATAGCGACAATCCCTTCTGGACTTCCTATTCCTAATCTATCCCTGTTTAGCAGTTTGGGTATAGACACATTTAGCAGCTATATTTTTACAGCAATTACACTTGCTTTTCTTGGCGCAATAGATTCACTTCTAACTTCTGTAGTTTCAGATAATATGACAAAAACCGTTCACAAGCCAAATAAAGAACTTATTGGTCAGGGAATTGGAAATAGCATTGGAGCTATATTTGGAGGATTACCTGGAGCTGGAGCAACCATTAGAACCGTTGTTAATATCAATGCAGGAGGAAAAACAAAGCTTTCTGGAATGATTTCTGGTCTTCTTTTATTAGTAATTTTATTAGTATTAGGACCTATTGCTTCTAAAATACCTGCAGCAGTTCTCGCTGGAATTTTGATTACAGTAGGTATTGGAGTTATGGATTATAAAGGGCTTAAAGCAATTCCTTCGATGCCAAAAGATGAGGTGCTTGTTTTAATTGTGGTATTGATTCTTTCAACTGTTTGGAATTTAGTTTATGCCGTGGGAATTGGCCTCATTATTGCCTCATTGATGTTCATGAAAAAAATTGGGGACCTCACGGGGGAGAGCTTAAATATTAAACCTTTGAAAAAGGAAGTTTCATGGGATGATGAAAAGGACCTTTCAAAAAAATTAAAAGGAAAAGTTTTCATAAAGCACATCGACGGACCTTTGTTTTTTGGATCTACATCAAAATTTATGGAGACATCCAAACAAATACCGGACTCAAGCACGACCTTAATCATTAGACTTGACAGAGTACCCTATATTGACCAGTCAGGGCTTTATGCATTAGAATCGGTGATTTTAGACCTCAGTCAGCAAGGAAAGGAAATAATTCTTGTTGGTGCAGCTAAACAGCCCAAGTACATGATGGAACGTATTGATATAATTCCAGACTTAATTCCTGAAAATCAAATTTTTGAAGATTTTGATGCTTGTCAAGAATGGCTTACTAAAAGTTAGAGAAAGTAAATTTATTTTAAAACCGTGAAGAACTAATTTGGTTTAATAAAATCAAACAACCCTTTGCGGACTAATTTGTAATCATTTATTGTATTTCTTATAACATGTTCACCTTCTAGGTTTTCATTATTCGAAAACCATTCAGAAGCTATGTCGTTAAACTTTACATTAAGATTTCTTCTACTCCACATTGACATTTCGTATAAAATAGGATAAAGATCAATACCAACATCTGTCATAAAATAATACTTGGTCTTTTTGTTGTCGTGTGCAAAAGTATAGTCAATAATTCCCTTTTCTCTCAAAGATTTTAATCGGTCAGAAAGAATATTAGTAGCAATTTTTTCAGATGAATTTGCAAATTGTTTAAATGTACTTTTATTAGAAAATAAATCACGAATTACTAAAAGTGACCATTTATCTCCGACTAAGTCTATTAAATTAGAAATTGGACAGCCCGAACGATAATTCATAAAATAAAAATTAATTATATATGATTCGAAATTAATACAATTAATTGAAAGATATGGTGTTATAGAAAAAAAAATTAGAAAGATCCAATAGTTAAATCCATCCAACTCAGTCGTGCTTCAAGGTAACTTTCAAGTTCACTGACAGCATTATTGTAATTAACATCTACTCCAGTCCACTTTTTATAATTCCTGTCTATTCCACCATTTGTAATTAAAAACTCAGAAGTTTCGCTAACCAATCCCAAGACTGATGCATTACTCAATATATTGGAGCGTAGTTCAATCCATCTGGCTTGCAACGCAGCTTGAAACTGAGGATCTTCTAGCAAGCGAGGCCACCAAAAGGGAACCATCCAGGTGTCATCGGTCACATGATTATTATAGTTTGCAATCCAATCTGTGTTTGGCACTCTATACTGGCGATCATATCCAATGTTTAAATCCCAAACAGGCCCCATTTTTAAGGGTTCTGATTTTTCCTTATGCATATAGGTGCTTAAACGATAGGCGTCTATATTTCCAGTCAATTCGTTCAAAATAAAATAATCCAAAAAACTATCCAAGTCAATGAAATCAGTATAAGACCTTTCCTCGGTCGAAAAATCATCAGTCAAAAGAGCGGTCTCAAAACCATGAATATAATTCTGAATATATTCTTTTTGTTGAGGCGTTATATCATCATTCTTTGGATACTCATATAGGAAATAGGTTTCAAGAGGTTGTTTGGGCCCAAAAGGCACAGAAGTGAGTGAACCACCTAAAACATCATATTGAGATCTAAAACTAAGAGCTTCAGAGTAGCTCGAATCGTCGCCCCAATTATTTTCATAATAAGATAAGGGTTGATCGGTAGCAACATCCCCTCCTGAAGTTTTATCTATTTTTAGAATATAACCACCAGTCAAATCCTCTCCTTCGTTTTCGGATGGTTTTAATTTATTAATATCAATTCGATTGGAATCTCGTTTTAATTTCTCCATAAAAACGTAAACCCCTTCATAAGAATTATTAACTTCTAATTCTACATACCGACTTCTACTAGCGTAATTTCCCATTGAGCGATACAATTGGTAACCCAAATAATGATGCATTAAACTCGGGTCAAAAATACGATTATCCGCTGCGCGAAAAACATGTCCCGTAAAGATCCAATCTTCCTCCTCAGGAAAACCTAAAATCTGAGCATCATAGCCATCATTTGACTCATCCCAAAGTTCAATTCCAAAAGACTTTTTATCTGACAAACGGTAAGAAGTAGAACCGCGATATTCTATTCCTATTGTTGATGAAAACACATGAGATTCTTCGATGTAAATATCCATTACACCAGGAATTTTTGGTTCGTTTTGAATGATCTCTTCTGTAAATACTTGAATGTATGGGATTACACTTGTCCCGAGAGAAACATCAAAAAGAGATTTATGTTCTACATTCGACTTTTTACAAGATATTACTGTAAATGAAGATATAAGTAGAATAATCAAGAGTCTGAAAATTTTACTTGAAATAGAAAAAGAAACTGTCATAATAATTTGTGAGGCGTTAATAATAAATAAAATACTTTATTGTTGGTGTTTTGTTTCAAATGTAATGAATATAGGAGATGATAACAATTAATGTTTTGAAATAAAGAAATTACCTGCCAATGAATTTGTATTTTTGTTCTCTGAAAAAAGAAGCAACCATCTATGAATTTACTCTCAATTGAAGGCATATCTAAGTCATATGGCGAAAAAGTTATTTTTAAGCCTATTTCTTTTGGGATTAATAAAGGTCAAAAGATTGCCTTAATTGCTAAAAATGGAAGTGGAAAAACTTCTATCCTGAATATAATTGCAGGAGAAGACACACCCGATGAGGGGAATGTAATTTACAGAAAAGGTACTCGAGTTGCCTATTTGGCTCAGGAACCCAAATTAGACGTTAAACTTACGGTAGAAGAAAGTATTTTACAGGCTGATAATCCGACTTTAAAAGTTATTGCTGCTTATGAAAAAGCTCTTGAAAATCCCGATGATCAAGAAGCTTATCAAAAGGCATTTGAAGCTATGGATCAAAACCAAGCTTGGGATTTTGAAAACCAATACAAACAGATTTTATTTAAACTTAAACTAAATGATTTAAGTGTACTTGTTGGAAGTTTATCTGGGGGGCAGAAAAAAAGAATAGCATTATGTAATGCCTTATTGAGACAACCCGAACTGATTATACTGGATGAGCCTACGAATCATTTAGACCTTGAAATGATTGAGTGGTTAGAAGACTATTTTGCGAAAGAAAAACTAACCTTACTAATGGTTACACACGATCGTTATTTCCTGGAGCGAGTTTGTAATGAAATTATTGAACTAGATGAAGGTAATTTATATACCTACAAAGGAAACTATTCATATTATCTTGAAAAAAGAGAAGCCCGATTAATTCAAGAAAGTGTTGAAGCTCATAAAACAAAACTTCATTTCAAAAAAGAATTGGATTGGATGAGACGTCAGCCTAAGGCAAGAACAACAAAGTCAAAATCTAGAATTGAAGATTTTAAAGTAATTAAAGAAAAGGCCAGTCAAAGAAGAAATGAACACGAGGTGCAATTAGAAATTAATATGGAACGACTGGGTAGTAAAATGATCGAAATGCATAAGGTTCAGAAGGCGTATGGTGATAAGATCATTCTAAACCAATTCGATTATATGTTTCAAAAAAATGATCGTATCGGGATTATTGGTAAAAATGGTACTGGAAAATCAACTTTTTTAAATTTATTAACTTCAAACGATACAGCAGATGCAGGTAAAATTGTTTGGGGTGAAACTTTAAAATTTGGTTACTATACTCAAAATGGGATCAAAGTAAAAGAGGGACAAAAAGTAATTGATGTTATAAGAGAATACGGTGATTTTATTCCGCTAAAAAAGGGACGTAAAATTTCTGCCCAACAATTACTAGAACGTTTTTTATTCGATCGAAAAAAACAATATGATTTTGTAGAAAAATTAAGTGGTGGAGAACGCAAACGTCTATACCTGTGTACTGTATTAATTCAAAATCCAAACTTCTTAATACTCGATGAGCCAACCAATGATTTAGATATTGTAACCCTCAACGTATTGGAGAGTTTTCTTTTAGACTTTCCAGGATGTTTACTCGTTGTGTCGCATGACCGATACTTTATGGATAAAATTGTAGATCACTTATTTGTGTTTCAAGGAGAGGGAGTTATTGAAGATTTTCCGGGTAACTATTCTGATTATAGAGTTTATGAAGATTCAAAAATAGAGGATAAAAACGCAACTCATTCAGCCGAAAAGAAAGTTAAAAAAGAATGGAAAGAAACTCCAAAAAAAGCAGTATTGACTTTTGATGAGCAAAAAGAATTCAAAAAACTAGAAAAGGAAATTGAAAAAATTGAACTTGAAAAGGAAAGTATTCAAAATCGTTTCTCAACAGAAAATCTAGAGCCTCAAAAAATTGAGGAACTTTCAATTAACCTAGGTAAACTAGATCAAAAACTAGATCAAAAAACAACGCGATGGTTTGAATTATCTGCACTTCACGAATAATGAATCCCAACATCTTGTGATTTGAGTATTTGTTTTTAAAATAGCTTTTGTAGATTTACTAAAAACTATTCTATGAAACTTCGTTTATTATTCTTTACAGTACTGATTTCCCTAGGGGTTCATGCACAAAAAAAGAATCCTTCAAGCAAGGCTCCTAAAACCATTGATTCTTTGACAAAAAAAATGACTCAGAACAAAGGTTTAATTACAACCTATTTGGATGAAGAAAATCATTTGTATTTTGAAATTGACAGTACTCTTCTGGATAAAGATCTACTAGTAGTGACCAGAATAGCTCAACTTCCAGCTAATTATTCGCCTTACACAAATGCAGGTTCTAAAACTGCGCAACAAGTAATACGCTTCACCAAAAAAGGAAAGAAAATAATCTGGAAAGAAATTTCTTATAGTAATGTAGCTTCTCATGAGGACCCCATTAGCTTGAGTGTTGCTGAAAATAATTTTCAACCTATTTTAGCAGCATTTGATATAAAAAACAAAGAAAATAATAGGTTCTTAATCGACGTTAGTGATCACTATCTAAAAGATTCACCCGGGTTTAATATAATTCAAAAATCACAAAAAGACAATTATAAAATAGGAAGTGCTGATAAAAAAAGAAGCATGATTGATAGTGCTAGAAGTTTTCCTCAAAACACTGAAATTCTTCACACCTTGACTTTTAGTGCCTCAAAAGCTCCAAGAGCAAATAGAAGTAAGACATTTAGTTTTCAAATAAATCATTCATTCATTGCCTTACCCGAAGATAAAATGAAAATTAGACATAGTGATCAACGTGTTGGGTGGTTTTCTTTAAAAAAGGTAGATTATAGTTCGCAAGCCCTCAAGGCTGATGAAATAGAACTTATAAGAAAATGGCGCCTAGAACCAAAAAATCCTGAAGCATATATGAATGGTCAATTGGTAGAACCTATAAAGCCTGTTGTATATTATTTAGATCCTGCAACACCTATTAAATGGCGTCCTTATTTTAAACAAGGAATTGAAGATTGGAATACTGCTTTTGAAAAAGCTGGATTTAAAAATGCAATTATAGCAAAAGACCCCCCAACAAAAGAAGAAGATCCCGATTTTAGTCCAGAAGACATCCGCTATTCTACCGTACGCTATGTCGCTTCAACAACACGAAATGCAGTTGGTCCTAGTGTATCGGACCCTAGAACTGGCGAAATTATAGAGAGCGATATCATTTGGTATCACAACCACCTCCGCTCCTACCGTAATCGATATTTGCTGGAAACTGCTGCCGCAAACCCAAAAGCTAGAACCTTAGATACTCCTGAAAAAGAGATCGGGGAAATGATGCGTCGAGTTATCTCTCATGAAATTGGTCATGCATTAGGCTTACCCCACAACATGAAAGCAAGTTCTGCATATCCAGTTGATTCATTAAGATCAGGAACTTTTACCCAAAAAATGGGAATTGCAGCTACCATAATGGACTACGCACGATACAATTATGTTGCACAACCTGGTGATGAAAACATCCGTTTTGTTCGACAACTTGGACCATACGATGATTATGCTATAGAATGGGGATACCGCTTTTATGATTCTAAGACCGTTGAACAAGAAACAAAGGAATTAAAAAAGTTTGTAGATGCTAAATCTTTAGATCCTGTATATATGTTTGGAGGACGAGGATATGATCCTGATTCACAAACTGAAAACATTGGAAATGATCCCGTAAGAGCAAGTGAATATGGTTTAAAAAACTTAAAAATCGTTGCTAAAAACTTACCTGAATGGACGCTAACTGAAGGATCTAATTACGATGATTTGAAAGAACTTTATGGAGAGATGATTGGCGTTTATAGAAGATATATTTACCACGTTCATACTTTGGTTGGAGGTGTTAACGAAACACGTCACAACACTAATCAAAAGGGAGTTTACACCTATAAGAATACTCCTAAATCAGATCAATTAAGTGCGCTAAACTTTTTAAACAGAGAGCTTTGGGATACGCCAAGTTGGTTAATGAATCCTGCCTTAATTTCTAACATAAAAAACGAGGGAAGTCTAAATCTTATACAAAACTTACAGCGCTCTGCCCTCAACCGTTTTTTATCAGAAAGACTTCTAAACCGTATGCTTTCTACTTCTCAAACTTTGGTAGGAGATGCACTTAATGTAGACAAACTTTTACAAACTCTATTCAGTAATATTTTTGAAAGCCGAGTACAACCTGATTCATTTGAACGTGCACTTCAACTCAACTTTATTATGCAAGTAAAAGAGTTAAAAACAGCTGAAAAACTTCATCCAGAAGTAAAAGCTCTATTGACAAGTTTACAGGCTGATGTAAATAAATGGGCAAAAAAGAAAAGAGGCGTTTCAGATAAAACATTAAAATCGCATTTTCAATATTGTTATAAAGAAAGTTCTGAAAGTTAATTTTAAGAATTTTAAAAAACTAGAAAAAGAACAGCTTACCAATAGGAAAGAGTTTAGCTATTTTTTATATTTGATTAAAATAAAAAACTATGTCTATATCTGATATTTATTCTTCTGGATTTAAAAATAAAAACCGAGCTCATTTTACTGCTATTGTTAGCATAGCCAAATCCGATGGAACCATTACCCAAGAAGAACAAAAGTTCTTGGATCGCATGGCTATTAATCTAGAAATAGAGGGAAATGAATATCAAAACATCCTTGAAAATTCAAGTACGTTCGAAATTAATCCTCCGGTTAACCAAGTGGAACGATTGGAACGTTTATTCGACCTCACGCGAATGATTTATGCTGATCATATTGCGGATGATAATGAGACCAAAATTTTAAATCGTTTAGTTGTTGGTCTTGGGTTTAATTTTGATTCAGAAGCTGTTGTTGAAAAAGCACTTAGCCTTGTTGCAGCTGGAAAGGATGAAGAAGAATTTATAGCGGCTTTTAAATAGAAAAAATCATTCTGTTGTTTGCGATACAAAACCAGTAAAAGTGTAACCTATTTCTTCATCGGCTATCTGCAAATCATAATCAAAATAAAATTGATTTGGGAATCCATAATTCTAATCAAAGAGAACAGTATAACTCACTGGATTTTGATTTAGTCCTCCCCTAATATATTTGAACCTGTCGTTAACTGTTAAAATAGATTGATGTATTTCGGAATCATATGGGACTTGGTTTACCGAAATAATTTGATCATCTAATACAACTACTGCTTTGGGGCTTGTGTAATCAGTTATACAGTAACAACTTATTGTTTGCACAAAAGAATAGGAGCTAATTTGTTTAGATTCCCAAAGCACTTTTTGTTTTTCTAAAACAGTAAAGTCGGTTTCCTCTTCAATAGCGGCCTTGGAACAAGAGCTTATTGGAATGAGTAATAAAAATAAAAAAGAATAATTTAAATTCATGGTTATTTATTTTTAATTCGGATGCTTTCTACCACAACAGAAAACAATATGATTGCACCCCCAACATAAACATTTGATGCAGGAACTTCACTCAAAAATACAAAAGCTAAAATAATTCCAAAAATGGGTTGTAAACTGCTAATTATACTCGCTGTACTTACTTCAAAAAAGCGTAGACTTTTAACAAAAAGTGTGTGCCCTATTGCTGTTGTTAAAACTGCTAGAATTATCAAATATGGCATTTGAGAAGGAATTGAAGATAAATCCATGAAAAACAAAAATGGAATTAGCAAAACACTCACTACAAACATTTGATGAAACATGATAACAGTTCCATTGTATTGATTTACATGACGTTTTAGAAGCAGGGTTCTTAATGCATATAAAAGAGCCGAAAATACACCGACAAGTACGCCTTTGAAATTGTCGTTTTCTAAATCGAATTCTGGAACTAAAACATAGACACCAACTAAGATTAGGAGCGTAAGAAACACCTGTACATAACTAAGTTTTGATTTTATAAAAAAAGGCTCAAGTAAAGCTGTAATTACTGGAAATGTATATAATGACAATACCCCAAGAGCAACGTTAGAAAGTTTTAGAGCATAGAAATAGGTGATCCAATGCCCTGCCATAAAAACACCACTTAGTATTAAAGATAGGAGATCTTTTTGAGAAAGAATCTTTAGATTCATTTTCTTATATCGACAATAAAAATATAATGCCACCAGAGCCAAAATAGAACGACACCATATAATAACCGGGGGATCTAGAGCAATATATCTTCCTAAAACACCCGAGGTGCTGATTAAGAATGTTGCAAATATTAACTCAATAAACTGATTCTTTTGAGTTCCGATCATAGCATACTACTTTCGATACATTTTCTTAAACCTCCAATAAGATGCTCCACCTAAAAGAGTAACAAAAAACAAGGCATAATAAACGAAATCTGGGGTTATAATTTTATCTCCACTTGCATAAGAATGCAATCCTGATAAATAAAAATTAACACCGAAATAAGTCATCATAATACTTCCAAATGCTAATACACTAGAGAAGTTAAACATCCATTTACTTTTTAGCGCTGGAATTAGTCGCATGTGAATTACAAAAGCATAAATCATAATGCTGATAAGTGCCCAAGTCTCTTTAGGATCCCAACCCCAATATCGCCCCCAACTTTCGTTAGCCCACATACCACCAAGGAAATTTCCTATGGTAAGCATAATTAGACCAACTGTCAAGGAAAGCTCGTTTATTATGGTTAATTCTTTTATGTTTAAAGCCATACGCGCTTTGTTCTTATTAGTAGTCAATAGAATCAATAGTAAAGCAACAATTCCTATAATCATACTCAAGGCAAACGGCCCGTAACTTCCTACAATAACCGCAACATGAATCATCAACCAATAACTATCCAGAACGGGTTGTAAGTTTGCAATAGCTGGATCCATCCAATTCCAATGAGCAATCATCAAAATCATTGCAGCCACAAATGTGGTTGCTGCCATCGTTAGATTAGATTTTCTTCCAAAAGCAAGACCAAAAAACATAGTAGCCCAGGATACATAAATCATAGATTCATATGCGTCGCTCCAAGGAGCGTGACCTGAAATATACCAACGAGCAATTAAACCAGCAGTATGGAGTAAAAACAGAATTCCAATTGAAGCTTTAAAGAAAAAAATACTAGATCGAATGACTTTAGAATCTTTAAAAATCTGAATCAATAGAATTATAAAGAAAAGAGCTCCAACGTAGAGATACCAACTGAAAAGTTTTTTGAATATATCGTATTTATTGTAAGCAATCTCTGCCGTAATTTTGTCCTCAGAAGGCAATATATCTCCTCCATAACGCTTTTGAAAACCTGCTAAACTTTCTAATAGATCAGAAGCTTGCTTATAATCTTTTGTTGCTTTTCCAGCACGTAATGATTGAAAATATAAAGGCAAGACATTACGAACATAAAGAGAGTCCGTTCCTTTAAAATTAGCTTCTTCTAACTCAGGGAAAGAAACCCATTTATTGTTTTCATCTTCGGGGATAGGAAAAATTCGAAGCACTTTCCCCTCTAGTGCAGAATACAATAAATTGACACGTTTGTCTACTTCAATAAAGTCTTTTTGAAACTGATTTGGAACTGGTGTTCTATAGGCACCTTCCAGTTGTGTGGATAATTTATAAACCCCAGTAGTATCAAAAAATGACATTAAGGGGGCAAATTTGGCTTTGGTATTGACGCCTAATATTGAACGAATAGAATCGTTACCACGTTTCAAATAAATTACCGGAATATTATACCAAACAGCAGGAGCATTAAGAATAGATAGTAAAACTTGGTTAGAATCCATTCCATTGTAAGTATCGGATTTACTTACTTTTCTTAATAATTCAGATGAAAATGTATTGGCAGGTTTCATTCGGCCTCCCATATCTTGAATTACTAAAGATCCGAATTTAGCAGCATGCTCTTTTGAAAAAGCATCCGCTACCACAAGTGAATCGAAATTAATTTGAGTTTTTACATAGTCGTGGTCTTGAGCCCAACCAATCGAAAAAGCAAGTAATATTAGCAGCGTTAGTTTATTCTTCTCTATTTTAATTTTATCTAGTGTTTTTGAAAGATCTTTAAATCTAGTTTTTCCTATAAAGAAAATCCCCATTAAACTCATATACAACATAAAGTAACCAATATAGGTAACCCAAGTTCCCCAAAAGTCATGATTTACAGAAAGCACAGTACCTTTTTCGTCTGGAGAAAAAGAGGATTGAAAAAAACGATATCCTTGTTGATCAAGAACATGATTCATGTATATATCATAATCATAGGGTTCCTTGTCTTCAACTATAATTTTACTTTTGAAAGAAGAATAACTTTTTTCAGTTCCTGGGTAACGTTCTGCAATAAAATCTTTTAATCTAATATTAAAAGGAAGCTCATAAGATGTTGAACCATATTTAACATAGAATTCTAAATTTCCAACTACTATTTTTTTAGGGTCGTTTGTTATACCTTTTCCTCCAAGAACGGTAATCAATTCTGACTTACCATCTGTTTTAATTTCTAATCTTAAAGCATCTTGCTGAGAAGCTTGGTCTTCATCTGCTTTTACTATATCAAACTTACCTCTTAAAACAGGCTCTGGAATTACAAACTGAAAATTAGGCAATTCATAAAGCGAGCGAAGTTGTAACGGCTGTATGCTGTCTTTAACTAGATTTCCTTCAAACTGATCTGCCATTCGCATAAAAGCACCTTCAAACGGACTGCTAACAAAATACTCCCCATCTATTACCTGGATATTGGTGGCACCATCTATAGGGTTGTTTAACGTAAATAAGAGGTTGTGGATGTTAACTACCTCTCCCTCTTTGATATAATGATCGTGCCTATTTCCATCACTTGCCTCAACTATCTTTAGGTATCTATCTCCCTCCGAGTCTAAAACTAAACCCTCGGTTGCATTTTCTAAATAATCTACAAAATTAATCGAAAAATCTTGATCTTTAAATTCATCTGATATCACAAAATCGTGATCAACATGTTCTGATAAAAGAAGTTGTTTTGTGATTGGCTTTCTTAAAGCGCTCCCTTCAAACTCGCCATCAACTAAAATTTCTAAATAGGTTTTTTCAGATAAAAAAATGTTGGTAGACTCCCCTTCTCGTATGGGCATAACACCCTCATAACCAATATAACGAGTAATAAACGCTCCAAATAGTATTAAAATAAATGATAAATGAATACTTAAAACTGCCCATTTTTCTTTTCTGAAAAGTTTGTATTTAAACATGTTTCCTATGAAATTGAAAACAAAAAACACCATCATCAACTCAAACCACCAGGCGTTATATACCCAAATCTTTGCAGCATCGGTAGAATACCAGGTTTCTAAAAAAGTACCGATTCCCATTGCTGTTGGAAATGCAATAAAAAGCACACTCATTAAACGATTAGAAGCTAAATAAGTTAGTAATTTTTCTTTCATAAAAAAGTCATCCTAAATTTCGACACAAAGATACTTGATGCATTTTAAATAGGCTTTCAAAACAAAACAAATCTTCGATATAACAAACAAAATTTCAATTTCAATCTTCATTCAACAATCTTATGCTTGGAATAGGTCCCAAAGAGTATATAAACTGAAAAAATAACAGCTAATATCAAATATTAATTATGAAAATATTGTTTTACATTTAGGGTATGATAAAGATTTCTATTCTTGGTGCTGGAAATTTAGGTAGGCATCTTTTTAATAATTTCATTCAAACCAAAGAGGTTGAGGTAATTCAATGGTTTAATAGAAATATAAATTCAATTGAATCACATAAAAATGAAGTTAGTATTACGAATCGAATTGAAGAACTAAAAGAAGCAGATTTATATTTATTGTGCTTAAGTGATGATATACTGCCAGAGATTTCGGCTAAATTAAATTCCCTAAAAGGAATTGTTGCTCATACTGCTGGAAGTGTTTCTATGGATGTATTATCAGATCATGAAAACCATGGTGTATTTTATCCGCTCCAAACCTTTTCTAAAAATAGAGCTGTAGTTTTTGAGAATATCCCGATTTGTATTGAAGGAAACAATAACCTAAGTGAAGAAACCTTAAACAAACTAGCAAAACATATAAGTAAAAACATTCATGCTATAAATTCCAAACAACGCATGGGCTTGCATGCTGCTGCGGTTTTTGTAAATAACTTCACGAACCATCTTTATCAAATTGGAAATGAAATTTGTGAAGAACAGCAAGTGCCTTTTGAGATGCTTTTACCCTTAATTAATGAAACAGCTTCGAAGATTGAGTCCATTACTCCAAAAGAAGCCCAAACTGGACCTGCTTTAAGAAAAGATATAAATACTATTCAAAAACATCTGGATCTGCTTTCAAATCCTGAGTTTAAAAACTTATATTTAACACTTACAGATTCTATACAGAAAAACGATGAGCACAGTAAACTATAAAGAAAATCTAAACCACGTTAAAGCTTTTATTTTTGATGTCGATGGGGTTTTAACAAACGGAAATGTGATGATTACCACTACAGGTGAAATGTACCGTGAAATGAATACAAAAGATGGCTATGCCATGAAATGCGCTCTAGAACAAGGGTTTAGAATTGCTATTATTTCTGGAGGAACTAATGAAGGAGTTCGAAGTCGTCTTAAAGCACTTGGAGTTGATAGTATATATCTAGGGGCGCACCACAAGATTGAACCTTACGAAGATTTTATTTATAGTTACGACCTCAAAGCAGAAGAAATTCTATACATGGGAGACGATGCACCTGACATTGAAGTAATGTTAAAAGTAGGAGTTGCTACCTGCCCTAAAGATGCTGTTACTGACGTTAAGGAAGTAGCCGACTATGTTTCTCATAAAAATGGTGGAGCAGGTTGTGTCCGAGATGTTATTGAGCAAGTACTTCGAGTTCAAGGAAAATGGAGCACTTCTATTGGTGCAAAAAACGATTGAAATGTACGCTCAAAAATTAAAGTCATATGAAATTATTTTAGCTTCAAATTCTCCGAGAAGAAAACAATTCTTTGAAGAAGCTGGAATCCCGTTTACCCTAAAAACATTTGAGGTAGATGAAGTTTTTGATCCTAAACTAAAAGGAACTGAAATTTCTGATTATCTCGTGAAATTAAAAGCTAAACCTTTTATTTCAATTATTAAAACCAACCAAATTGTTGTTACTGCAGACACCATAGTCTGGGGAGATAAACTTTATTTAGGAAAGCCTAGAACCAAAAAAGAGGCTGTTGAAATGTTAACTACCTTATCAGCAAAAGAACACCAAGTAATAACGTCAGTTGCTTTTACCCAAAAAAAACAACAACACATAATTAATGAAATCAGTAAGGTCCGTTTTAAAGAACTTTCTTCCGAAGAAATAGAATACTATGTAAGTAATTTTGAACCCATGGATAAAGCAGGAGCTTATGGAATTCAAGAATGGATAGGAACCATTGGAATTGAAAACATATCGGGTAGTTACACCAATATCGTAGGTTTGCCTATGGCACAAGTAGTTCAAAGTTTAATTCGTCTTACATCAAGCATTTAAAAATGATAAAAAAAGCACACACCTTGTTTCTTATATTCTCCATCTTCGGGTTTCTAAGTATTAACGCTCAACGTGTTTCTGAACAATTTAAAAAACATTGGTTTGACGGAAATGCTGAGATAAGTTCCTATTCTCTTGAGCAATCTCGGTATGGAGAAATAAGAGATGGAAGTGCAGTCCTGATCTTTGTAACCGAAGATTTTTTAAATAAAGAACAAGTAAAAGCAAACCAAAAGTCAAAAACCACAATTCCTGTTATAAAGTCAAACAGGACCAAAAAATTTTTAACAGGAATATACCCCTACTCTATTATGAGTAGTTCTTTTAGTGCAATTAAAAGTCCTCAAAATATCGTAAAAAGTTCTGCTTCCATTCAAGAATGGTGTGGGCAAAGTTATTTACAAATAAATAAAAGAGAAAAGCAACTTGAAATTACTTCACATTCTTATTTCGAAGGAGAGGCAGATCAAAACTTTAAAATCGCAGAAAACAGAACTGAAGATGAGCTTTGGAATTTGATTCGAATGGGTCCGCAAAATCTACCTCTTGGAGAAATAAAATTAGTCCCAAGTCTTGAAAGTAGTCGTTTAAATCATAAAGAAATTAGAGCACATCAAGCCCTTGCGGAAATGAATCAAAAGGAAAAAACTACAGTTTATACAATAACGTATCATGAATTGAAACGATCAATTGCGATAGAGTTCAACACTGCTTTCCCTCATATTATAGAAGGCTGGGTTGAAAAAAATATTGGAAAAGGAGCTGCTTATGTATCTACTGCAAAAAAAATACACACAGAGCGACGACAATATTGGAGAGAAAATAATAACGCTTCTAAACAATATAGAGTTCCTTTTAAACTTGACTTAAATGAAAAATAAAGCACTTACTTTTTTATTGTTAATCGTTCTTAGCCCTACCAAAGGGTATAGTCAAAAGTCGAGTACAGAGATATACAATCAGCTGGAAAAGTTAAATTTTTTAGGATCTGCTCTTTATGTAGCTGCTCATCCAGACGATGAAAACACAGCCTTAATATCTTACTTTTCTAATCATGTAAATGCACATGCAGCCTACTTATCCCTGACACGCGGAGATGGAGGACAAAATCTTATTGGAACGGAACTACGTGAATTACTCGGGGTTATTCGCACAGAAGAATTGATGCAAGCAAGAAGTATCGATAACGGAAATCAATATTTCACCTCTGCTATAGATTTTGGTTTTTCAAAACACCCGGACGAAACCTTAAAAATTTGGGATAAGGAACAAATCCTAGGTGAAGTTGTAAATCGTATTCGAGCGTTTCAACCCGATATTATAGTCAATCGTTTTGATCACAGAACTCCCGGAAAAACACATGGACATCATACTTCTTCTGCTTTATTAAGTAAAGAAGCTTTTGGGCTAAGCAACAATACTGATGCATATCCAGAACAGCTTAAAGAGTTTGGAGTTTGGCAACCCCAACGCTTATTTTTCAATACCTCTTGGTGGTTTTATGGAAGTCAAGAGAAATTTGAGAAAGCTGATAAATCAAATTTACTGTCTCTAGAAATAGGCGTATTCAATCCATTAACCGGAGTCTCAAATAGTGAAATTGCTGCATCAAGTCGAAGTTCTCATAAGTCACAAGGTTTTGGAAGTGCTCCTACCTTGGGAAGTAGAACAGAATATATTGAAATTATTGGAGGAGAACGCCCGCGCTCTAATGATCCTTTCGAAGGAATAAACACCACCTGGTCCAGACTAGAAAGAGGAAGTCCAATTGGAAAAATGGTAGCTACTGCAATCGAATCATTTGATTTTGAACAACCTCAGAAGAGTTTAGAAACATTAGTGAACATTCATGAAGCAATCCTCAAACTCCCTGCTAGCTTATGGAAAGAAAGGAAACTTGAGGAGACTAAACAATTGATCTTAGATTGTGCTGGAATACAAATGCAATTTAATGCAGAACGCCCTTATGGAGTTCTTGGGGAGCAATTAAAAATTACAATCAATGCGGTTCAACAAAGTAAACTTCCTATTCAACTTGAAAGTGTTCAAGTTAACTCAACTCTTGATTTGCTTGACAAACCCCTTGAAACAAATACTAGGTTTAATAAAGCATTCAAAATCACTTTGGCTAATTCAATTAGCACTCCTTACTGGTTGCTAAAAAAAGGATCTTTAGGAACTTTTACTATTGATAATAAAGATTGGATTGGAAAACCACAAACTCCAAGTCCAATTCAAGTGAACTTTCAGTTGAATCTTGCAGGAAAAAAAATTGTTTTTACAGAGTCAGTAAAACACCGAAAAACAGATCCTGTTCGAGGAGAAGTTATAAGTCCTTTTTATATGCTACCAGCCTTGGGTGTTAACTTTGAACAACCTGTTTTTCTTTTTGCCGATGGAAAAGAACAAAGCATTCGCTTAAACATAACCAGTTATGGAACTGATTACAAAGGGTCCGTTACATTATCTCATCCCAAAGGATGGGAAACTTCTCAAAGTGCATTTCCTGTTAATCTTAATGGAAGAGGAAGCTCCCAATATTTAGAGTATAAATTAAAACCATTAGTGAATGCAGAAAGTGGTTTGTTGAGCCCTGTTGCTATTCAAGGAGATAAAAAGGAAAATTTATTTGCAGTTCAAACCCTAGATTACACCCATATTCCAAAACAATATATTGCTCAACCTAGTGAAGCTAGAGTTGTTCGGATGGATTTAAAACTTCCTCAAATTAAAGTGGGCTATATTGCAGGTGCAGGAGATACCGTAATGGAGCGTCTAAAAACAGTTGGTATTGATATTAGCTCTATTGATATAGAAACAATTTCTCTAGAAGAATTAAAAAAATACGATGCGGTCCTCATTGGAATTAGAGCATACAACGTGATCGAATCTTTAGCATATAAAAACCAAATGCTATTTGATTTTGCAGAAGCTGGCGGAACCTTAGTGACTCAGTACAACACCAGCAGAGGGCTTAAAACAATTAGATTAGCTCCTTTTGATTTAAAACTCTCAAGGGATCGGGTAACGGATGAATATAGTTATGTTCGCATACTGGATCCAAAACATCCTGCACTAAATGTACCACATAAAATAATAGCAAAAGATTTTGAAGGATGGGTTCAAGAACGTGGCTTGTATTTTCCAAATCAATGGGACGCGAGGTTTACTCCCTTATTGGGAATGAATGACTTGGGTGAATCTGAAAAATTTGGAAGTATACTTGTTGCGCCTCATGGAAAAGGAACGATAGTATACACCGGTATTAGCTTTTTTAGAGAATTACCTGCAGGTGTTCCGGGTGCTTATCGTTTGCTCATTAATTTACTAGCTCTATAACTATGTTTTCATCCAAAAATAAAATATACTTCTACTTAATCCTCGGAAATGTAATCTATTGGCTTCTTTTCATTTTATTCATGAAAACATTCGAGAAATGGTAGCATTGGACTGGTTTATCCTTTTAGGAACCGTTGCATTTATAGTATTCTATGGTGTTTGGAAAAACAGAAAAAACGATTCAATTGAAGATTACTTAAAGGGTGGAAACAGCAGCCGATGGTGGACCATAGGACTTTCAGTGATGGCAACTCAAGCGAGTGCAATTACCTTCCTTTCTACTCCCGGTCAAGCTTATCATGACGGAATGGGATTTGTTCAATTCTATTTTGGGTTACCACTTGCGGTGGTAATAATCTGCCTCTTTTTTATCCCAATATACCACCGACTAAAAGTATTTACAGCATATGAATTTTTAGAGGAACGCTTTGATTTAAAAACAAGAACCCTAACCGCTGTATTGTTTTTGGTTCAACGTGGTTTAGCTGCCGGAATTACTATATATGCACCTGCAATTATATTGAGTGTTGTTTTAGGCTGGAACCTTAAAATTTTAATCCTACTCATTGGATTCATGGTTATTTTATATACCCTTATCGGAGGAACACGTGCGGTTAATGTAACACAAAAACAACAAATGTTCATCATCTTTTTTGGGATGATTACAGCCTTTATTTTCATCATAAACAGCTTCCCTGCCGATGTTGGTTTTATTAATGCCCTTACCATTGCTGGGGCAACTGGAAAGCTAGAAGTAATAGATTTTAGCTTAGATTTTAACAGCAGATATACTTTCTGGAGCGGAATAACTGGAGGGCTGTTTTTGGCACTCTCCTACTTTGGGACAGATCAAAGTCAAGTGCAGCGTTATTTGTCTGGAAAATCCCTTAAAGAGAGTCAACTTGGGTTGATCATGAACGGCTTCTTAAAAGTACCTATGCAATTCTTCATACTTCTTGTTGGGGTTATGGTCTTTGTTTTTTATCAATTCGAGCCGGCACCTATAAACTTCAATCCGAAAGCAATTGAGGTGGTCAAGAATTCAAGTTATGCAGATGAATTTAAAGTATTAGAACTAAAACTAAGTCAAATTCAAGATCTTAAAAGAATGCGTCTTCTTGATGAAAATTCAATCAACTTGGAAGAAGTTGCACGATTGGATGTTCAAGAAAAACAAATTCGAACCCAAGCCAAAACCTTAATTAAAGCCGCAGCCCCAGAAATTGAAACAAATGACAAAGATTATGTCTTTATTTCTTTTATCCTGAAATATTTACCTCAAGGCTTAATCGGTCTATTATTAGCCGTTATACTCTCGGCTGCCATGAGCTCAACAGCTTCTGAACTCAACGCATTGGCAGCAACAACGGTAGTTGACCTATACAAAAGAAACAGAGGTCATTTGTCTGAAAAGCACTATGTAAATGCATCTAAATTCTTTACCCTACTATGGGGAGTTATTGCAATTATGTTTGCAAGTTTTGGAAGTTTGTTCGAAAATTTAATTCAACTGGTGAACATCATTGGATCGATTTTTTACGGAACCATTTTGGGAGTTTTTGTAGTCGCAATTTTCTTAAAAACCATCAAAGGACAAGCTATTTTTTATGCAGCTATAGTATCAGAAGCACTTATAATTTATATCTTTTATCTAGATGTTATCGGCTATCTGTGGTTGAATGTAATTGGAACTGTACTTACAATTTTCTTTGGATATTTACTACAATTTATTCTTTCTACGAAAGATTAATCGATTGAAAGTTTAAAATGGTAAAAAAAATTAAAGCTTAATCGTATTATATAGAATGAATAAAACCTGTCAAACTTTGATCTTTTCCAATTTTAAATTTCTTTTTTACTCGATATTTCTTACTCTCTACAGTTCGGATAGATATGCTTGTTAGCTTGGCAATCTCATCTGTACTTTGGTTCATTTTTAAATAAGCACAAAAACGTAAATCGTTTTGAGTTAATTTACTTGAATATCTAATTAATGATTTGAAAAATCCTGGATATACATCTTCAAAATGTTTTTCAAAACGATCATTTAAATTTTCAGTACGTAAAAGATCTTTTATTTTTTGTTTAATTTGAATTGAAGAATTGGAAGTATTACTTTCAATATAATCTACGGATTCTAATAAATAATTTAAATTTTCATTTCGTTGAGAAATAAAATTAGATTTATTTAATAATTCCACTTTCTTATGGTTTAAATCATTTTCTACTATTATTTTTTCATTCAATATTTTTTTAGACTTCTCTTTTTCTAGATTAAAGTTTAAACGAAGAGAGACAAGAGAGAAAGCTAAAATTGTAAAACATATTATTAAAATGAATAAATAAGTGTTGTACATAATTCGACTCTTATTTATTTCTGATCTTTTTTTGGATAAAACAATATTAGTTTCTAAATCACTCATTTTGTTGCTAATGTTTAAATCATACCCAGACTTAGAAATTAGTAGTAATGAATCTTTAACTTTAATTAAATTATTTAAATCTCCTTTTTCATAGTAAATTTTTTCAAGGATTTTATAATTATTTATTTTTGATTTATTAAAGAGATTTAACTTAATTAAGTTAATGTTATGATTTGCAGAAGCAATAGCTTTTTCATAATTTTTTAAACCTAAATAACATTCTGCTATTTTTGATTGGAGAGATGGGAGTTCATATGGAAAATCGGATAGTAATTCTTGAGCTTTTTCGAAAAACTCATTAGCAACTTTGTATTTTTCAGCTTTTAAATAGTAGCTGCCCATGTGTTTATATGCATAACCATAATTTCGAGTAGTAAAGCTTTTACTGAAATCATCATACAAATAATTGTTCTTTTCTTGATTATATAATTTTTCAATTTCAATAAAATGTTTATTAACATTAAACATATTATGCTGACTCATATTAACTGTCATAAGATGCATTTCCGAGACCAATAAATCTTCTATTTTATTATTTTCCTTTCTTATTTCATAAGCTTTAGAATAATATTCTATTGATAATTCAAAATCATTTTCCAACTCTGCGATTGATCCTAAATTATCGTAAACAGTGGAAATTCCAAAGTTTTTATTTTTAATGTTATCAAATAATTTGAAATTTAATAAAGCTTCGTTGTATTTTATAGTTGCATTTTTAAAATCATTATTTATATAATAAACGTTACCTATGTTTACCAATATCCAAGGAGGAAGTGAAATTTTTTTTTCGTTTCGGGATTCTATAGGTATAGCTTCAAATAATTTAATTGATTCATTATAAAAGCCAATAGCATCAGCATAAAGACCACGGTAATATAATATTTCTCCTATTTGAGAGTGAACCCCAACAAGAGAAGTAATTGGATTTGAAAAATCAGCAATTTTCAAAACTTCAAATCCAAAGTCTATAGCTTTATCTGGATCTGAATACCTATAAAATAAAACTGAATCTCTTAAAGAATTTATTTCTTGATTAAGGTCTTGTTGACCGAAACAAATATTACATACAATAAGCAATATAAAAATTAATCTCAAAACATTAAATTTTTAGAACTGTAAATAGCACTATACACAAAACTAGTAAAAAAATAATTTCTAATAATTCATATCGATTCATAGGAAGAATTTGATAAATATTTTTCTTTTAGTTCATTAAACTCTTCCAAGGTGAAGTATTCTCCTTTTATACATATTCGACTTACTCCCTTAGGAAATTCATTGTGAAATAAATATTTCATAAAATTTATTTATTTCAAAAATAATTTAAATAGTTTTTACAAAAGGAGAAAGTACTACTGCATTGCTACTGCTGAACGTTTTAAATCAATACTACTTAAATAATTTTGGGCAAATGTTTTTTTATTGAAGTTAAAAAACTAAAACTAAAATATGATTAATTATTTTAAAAGTTTCCATTTTAAAGTCATTGAAAGTCTTGTTAAATAAAAAAAGTTTTGTGATCAATCAAAAAAATAAATTAGTTTAAGCATCTAAAAATGAAGTATCTTAAATGTAGATTTTCTATTCAATTGATATTCTGCCTCAGAACAATCGGAGTTGTCTAAACAGATATTATCTATATTCTCCTCACCCAGAGCTTTAATTATTAATCGACTTGAATTAATCCCTTTGCTTGTAAGCCATCTTTTAGTTTTAATTGCTCGTTTAAGAGAAAGGTCTTTATTATATTGAATTGAAGCTCTAGAGTCAGCGTAAGAACTTATTTGTAGGATCATTTTAGGGTATTTAGTCATTGCAATAATAACTTTGTTTAATGAAAGTATAGAACTACCTGTTAAAGAGGCTTTGTTTAAGTCAAAGTAGATTGGCTCAATACCTAAAACACAAATTAAATCATCTGGTAAACAATTTGTTGACCATTCTAAATCAATGTTTTCAAAAATATTTTGATCTTGCTTTAAATCTAAAATCAAAGTTCTACTATTATAACTAATTCCGTTCGAAACTCTTATTAAATATGATTCTGAACAATCTATGTTTTCATTAAAAACAAATTCCCCTAAATTATTTGAATCAATTTCTTTTATGATGTTGTTGTTTTTGTTTAATAATTCTATAGTTGCCCCTATTAGTATTTTTTTAGTGTATTTGTCAAAAACAATTCCTCTAATGCTTCCTTCACATTGAGAAGAGCTTTTTATAGATTGACTAAAATTATCTGTTTTTACAATTTTATATACTTCATCCGAAGAGCTTCCATTTAGACCATTTCGATTGGATGATATAAATCCAAATTTTCGATTGTTATTATAAACATAGCCGAAATCATCAAATGCCGAATTAACAGGTTTTCCAACATTTGAAATTTTATATGGGTAACCCCTCGCATTTAATTTAGCTTCGAAAACATCAAAACCACCAAGTCCTAGTTTTCCATCGCTTGAGAAGTAAAAATTATTTTCAGAATCAATAAAAGGAAATGATTCTCTAAATTCTGTATTTACATTCGGACCTAAATTAATCGGCTGGCTGAAAACTCCATCATCAAAAATATAGACAAACCAAATGTCAGACATACCAAAAGTTCCAGGCATATCAGATGAAAAATATAATTTTTTTTCATCAGGGCTTAAAATAGGGTGCGCAGTAGAATATTGGTTTCCATTGAATGGAAGTTCTTCAATCGAGTCCCATGAATCTTGATTCTTAGTTGCTTTATATATCTTAAGCTTAACCTCTTTGTCTCTTGAAGCTTTTAATCTACCCTTATAAAAATTATTTCTAGTAAAGTACATCGTATTCCCATCTTTACTTATGGTTGCGGTAGACTCATGATACTTTGTGTTAACATTTCCTTTAAGCTGCTCCCGTTCCGACAAATTACCTAGTGAATCAATTTGAGCTGTAAATAAATCTAAAAACGGCTCATTAGACCATTTAAATTTTTTATTTCCAGTCGCATCTAGACTTGAGGCAAAAACAACTTTATCATTATCATAAAAACTCAATCCGAAATCAGAGTTTTGGGTATTAATATTTGTTTTGAAGAGGTTATAGTTTAAACTATTTTTTAAAATGGTATCTAAGTAATTTGAATTCGATTCAAAATACTTTTGTGAAATAGGTTGCTTATTTAATTCAACATATTTTTTATAAAATTGATCTGCAGCATCATATGCCTCTATGCTTTTAAAAGCAACAGATGCTTTAAAATAAATTTTTGGATCAAGGTTTTTTGGATAAGAAGAAATTAATTTATTAAACCAAACTGTAGCTAAATCGTACTGACTGTTATTATAGTAAGCAATCGCTAAGTTTTCGAATATCTCTTTATTTTCCTTGCCAGATCTGGCTAATTTTAGATAGCGCTCTATTGCTGGTGAAAACTCATACGCTTCGTAATTACTTTTCGCCGAAAATATATTATTAACGTTAGTCTTCTTTTTAAGATCAACTAAATTAGACAAAGAATCTATTCTAGATTCATCAAAAAACACACTAGGAACTTCAGCTGCTGGTATATCAACTGCTATTTTATTTTCCAATTGAAATACATCAAAAGAGAATATGGAATCTAAAACTTTAACCTCAAAACCAGGTTGAATAATTGTATCAATACTTTGTGTTTTTAAAAAAATAGAGTCAATAGAATCTAAAGATTCTAAAATATTAAGATTATCGTAAGACGTTTCTATTAAATCAATAGAAGGTTCTATATCAACAGAAGTCTCTTTGTCTGTTTTTGAGCTTGAAGAAAATTTATTTTTATTTTCTTTTATAAAAATTGTAATGGAATCCTTAACCTGTGTTTGTTTTATTTCCTCTACTGGAATACTTAGTGTTTTAACTTTGAGTGAATCAATTTCATTCCCATCAATTTCTAGTTGAATGATTGTATCAATGCTTTGTGTTTTTAAATAAATAGAGTTAATAGAATCTAAATGTTCTGAAATGTCAAGATTATCGTTAAACGTTTCTATTAAATCAATAGAAGACTCTAAATCAACAGAAGTCTCTTTGTGTGTTTTTGAATTTGAAGAAACCTTATTTTCATTTTCTTTTATAAAAATTATAATGGAATCCTTAACCTGTGTTTGTATTATTTCCTCGACTGGAATAGTTGTAGTTTTAACATTGAGTGAATCAATTTCATTTGTAACAATTTCTATAGAAGCTTTATAGTCTTCTTGATAAAAAAGCCAATAATCAATTTTTTTAATGCCCACACTATCTATAAATTGATTTGTTTCTTTTAAAGTTTTAAACTGATTAATGGATACTTTAAAAAATTTATTCTTTTTTGGAAGAACTCGAACTCCTTTAAATCCTTTCTTTTTTAATTTTATTTTATGGAGGTATGCATTATTTTCATTTTTATAAGATCCTATAATTATTTCAATTTTATCTCTATTTAAAGTATTTTGAGCATTCAAATTATTCATAACACAGATGAATACCAGCAAAAATGTAGTAGCAAAATATTTAATATTTAATGTGTTTAAATTCATAATTTAAAAAAACCTAGGTGTCAATATTTTTCTGTTCGTTCCAAAATCAAATCTAAAAAGAACCTCAAAAGATCCACTTGTTGAATTTCTTATTTCAGTTGACGTAAAGTCATAACTAAACCCAATCATCATTGAATCTGACAACTGAATACCTGCCATTGTTGTGATTGCAGAATCAATTCGATTTGCAAAGCCAAACGTAAAGTTATTATTTAGTATAAAGTTAAGAGAAAGATCCCACTGAATTGGACTTCCCTTGACTACCTTAACCAAGGTAGCTGGCTTAAATTTTAATGAGGGATTTAAATCAAAAACATAGCCGCCAATAAAATATAAATGAATTTTTTTTGAAAAAGTAGAAAAGAAACTCGATTCCGTATCTACCAAATCAAAATATTTTCTTTCTAAAAGGTTTGGCGCAGAAATCCCCATATAATAACTTTGAGTATTATAAAATATTCCTACTCCTATTTGTGGTTGAAATTTGTTGTCTACAGAAAAACCAATATAAGGATCTGTTCGATCGTAAATATTTAGTTTATTGAAATCAATATCGTATGAATTTAAACCCGCTTTAAGTCCAAATGATAATTTAGAAAACATAAAGTTTATAGAATATGAATAATCAAAAGAAAAATTAGTTTCAGTCAAAGGGCCTATTTGCTCATAAAAAATAGTGCCACCAAGACCAACTTTATAGTCAGCCCCGACCGGAGTGTCAAATGAAATTAAACTAGTTTTTGGAGCACCCTCTAAATCTACCCATTGCGACCTAGTTATTGTTCTTAAGCTCATTATTCCACGATTTCCTGCATAAGCTGGATTAAAAAATTGAGGTACATGCATGTATTGGGTAAATTGAGATTCCTGCTGTCCATAAAGAGAACTGGAAGCTAGTCCCAATAATATAAATAAATATTTTCTAAATACTCTATTCATTTTGCAAATCGTTTTGTAAATATAAATACCCCACATATTCACTCTTCCCAGGATTATTATTTGATGGGAATGTTAAAACATAATAATATGTTCCAGAAGAAAGTTTTTCGTCTTTACTAATAGTAATTCTCCCATTAGAGTATCCTGTAAATATCTCTGAATTACCAGGGCCAGGATATCCATTGCTTTCAAAAACTAAAACACCCCACCTATTATAAATTCTTAAAATATTATCTGGATAATCCTCTATTCCTCGAATTATTAAATAATCATTTTTTTGGTCACCATTTGGTGTAACCAATTCATAAACCTCTAATTTAGGTGTGTAATCAGACTCTAATTTGATTATCGTTGGGTCATCTAATGTGTTACCATCCGTATCATCCCCGTTATCACTCAGATCAAAAATAGGATCATTAAAACTTATTGATGTCCCTGATACACGAGCTATGTTTTCAATAAAGCCTGAATAAATATCGGACTGAGTTACTAGATAATTAGCATTAAACACGATTACCCCTCCCGGACTAATTAAATTTTGTGAAGAACCGTTTGTAGCAGAAATTTCATAAGGTGATCTCGTTAAATAGATTGAAGATCCGTTTCCGTCTGTCATGACATCATCAATTACTAAATCGATTATATTTACGTTTCCTGTATTCTCAACTGAAATCGTAAATATTATTTCATCACCTGGACTCATATAGTCTGAATTATTGGTTAATGAAGCTGTTTTAGTTACCTCTAAGGACGGTGTTGGAGAGATTAAAATAACTGTAGGATCATCTGTAGTATTTCCGTCGGTATCATCACCATTATCTGAGGTATCTTCTATGTATAAAGATCCCTCTAAATTTTGAGCAGAAGCATTTGCACTATTGATGATGCGGCCAGTCTGTGCAGCACTTAGCTCTATATTATAGAATGCAATATACGAAGCAATTTCACCAATTTTTAAGCTTCCTTCTAAGGATCCTAATGTAGATCCCGTAAAGAATGGCCCATTTGTTAAACTCAATATACCGCCGTTTCCATCAGTCATTGTGTCCTCAAGAACAATATTTTTTAATGGTGTATTACCCGTGTTTTTAATTAAAATTTCATAAGAAATTAAATCTCCAGCATCTACAATGCCATCTGTGTTGTTTGTTATTGAAGCTGTTTTAGTTATCTCAATAGCTGGAATTTCTTGCAATAAAACCTCAGTCGGGTCATCTAAAGTATTTCCATCAGTATCGTCTCCATCATCACTAATATCTGTGATTCTAATGTTCTGATTTGGTCCAGTTGCAGACGCTTCAACCGTGTTTATTATTATTCCTGAAGCAACATCAATAGCATCAATTATATAAAAAGCAATATATGTAGCGATTTCTCCCTTAATTAAAACTCCTTCTGGAGATCCTTCTGAGGATCCTGAAAAGAATGGACCATTACTTAAGGTTAAAGTATTGCCATTTCCATCTGTTAGAGAGTCAATAATAAGAAGATCACTTAAAGTTGAATTTCCTTTGTTTTCAACACTTATGTTATAGGTAATTATATCTCCTGCACCTATTTCAATATCACCATTATCCGTAATTTCTGCTGTTTTAGTTACCTCCATACCAACATTAGATACAGTAAATATCTCTGTTGGGTCATCAGCTGTATTTCCATCAATATCATCTCCATCATCACTAATATCAAAAACATCTCCTACCTTACCTGGACTATTACCTCTGAATACAATAGAGTTTCTGATTACTCCAGAATCTGCTGCTCTTTGGCCAATTAAATAAGTAGCTGTATAATTTGCCGTTTCTGACGGAGCAAGTATTCCTTCTGGAGAATTTTGAGAAGAGGATCCAAATGTTGGTTGGGTTGTTAAAATAAGTTCTCTACCGCTGGCGTCCGAAAGTGTGTCTATATATCCTAAACCACTTACAGTGATATTGCCTTTGTTTTCAATCGTAATGATATAATCAATTCTATCTCCTACGTCATTTATACCGTTTTGATTGAGGTCTACTATACTTGCTACTTTTGTTGCTTCTATTTCAGGTAAAGAAATGATTTCAATTACGGTAGGGTCATTAGTTGTGTTTCCATCAGAATCATCTCCATCATCACTTATATCTGTTACATCATTGTTATTTCCTGGGCTAGAAGCGTTTACTGTTACAGTATTTATAACTTTTCCCGTTCCAGCATCATTATTAGAAATTATGTAGGTTGCCGAGTAAGTTCCACTTTCACTGGGATTTAATGAGCCTTGGGAAGATCCCTGGGTAGAGGAAACAAAGAGTGGCCCTGAAGATAACTGAAGAACATTATTGTTGCCATCTTTTAAAGTATCAATTAGCGTAATTGATGAAAGTTGTGTAGAACCTGTATTATTTATAGTAATCGTGTAAACAATGGTATCACCAGCATTTATACTCCCGTCTCCATTGTCGATGGTGTAGGCTGTTTTTGTTACTTCAATTGAACTGTTGATATTAAAACTAACAACAGTAGGGTCGTTTGAAGTATTGCCGTCAGTATCATCTCCATCATCACTTATGTCCGAAACGTCGTTGCTATTGCCAGGACTGCTTCCTGTTACTGTAACAGAATTATTAACACTTCCAGAATTTACTGTGTTTTCTGTAATTAGGAAACTAGCCCTGAAGGTTGATGTTTCTCCAGCTATAATTGAACCTTGATTTGATCCATTTGAATTGGAAATAAATGTCGGATTTGATGTTAAGATTAAGGCATTTCCATTTCCATCAGTTAGAATATCTGTAAGGCTTAAAGAATTTATCGTTACATTTCCATTATTCTTTATAGTAATGACATAATTTATAGTATCTCCGACTCCATTAACTCCGTCCCCATTATCTGCAACAGTCGCTATTTTGGTAACTTCGATTGATTTTAAGGCAGCGATTAGAACTAGTGTTGGATCGTTAGTGGTATTACCATCGCTGTCATTTCCATTATCAGAAACATCAGAAACATCATTTAAATTACCAGGGCTACTTCCTGTTACAGTTACTGTATTTTGAATTTGAGAGGTTAAAGCAGCTGAACTAGAAATTATGTAACTGGCTGAATAAATAGCTGTTTCGTTAGAAATAATTGATCCTTGACTTGAACTATTAGAATTTGAAACAAAGCTTGGACCAGAAGTTAGAGTTAATGAGGTTCCATTTCCATCAGTTATTGTGTCAATTAAGTTTAGAGAAGTAATAGTTACGTTTCCTGTGTTAACAACAGAAATTAAATAATTAATAGTATCACCAGCTCCATTTACTCCGTCCCCATTATCAGCAACCGTTGCTGTTTTAGTAACTTCTATAGCTGGTGCTAATGAAGTATAAACTATCGTTGGATCATCTGTTGTATTTCCATCGGTGTCATTTCCATCATCCGAAGTATCGGTTATATCGTTGGTATTCCCTGGACTACTTCCTGTTACCACTACACTATTTTGAATTAATCCACTGTCAGCAGAAGCTCCAGTAATGATATAGCTTGCAGAATAGGTTGTAATCTCCCCTGCAAGAAGAGTCCCTTGAACAGATCCCTGTGATGAACTCAAGAAATTTGGTCCTGAATCTAATGTTAATGTGTTTCCATTATTATCTGTTAAATTATCAACAAGAGTAATTCCAGTAATGGATTGACCTCCTATGTTTTCTATGGTTATAGTATAATTAATTGTATCTCCAGCTCCGTTGGTCCCATCACCATTGTCGGAAACTACTGCTGCTTTAGTTACTTGTATTGATCCGCCTGAAGTTGTTACAACTACTGTTGAATCATTAGTTGTGTTTCCATCTGAATCATCACCGTCGTCACTAATGTCAAATACATTATTTGAATTTCCTGGACTACTTGCTATTGCTTGAACAGAGTTATTTATAGATTCTGAATTAGCGGCAAGTTGGGATATGGTGTAAGAGGCGGTGTATGTTGCGATTTCTCCTGCTTGAAGACTTCCTTGTGCAGAACTAGCACTTGAAGAAGTAAAGGCTGGTCCCTCTGAAAGGGCTAATGCATTTCCATCTCCATCGGTTAAATTATCTACTAAAGTGAGATTTGATAAACTAACATTACCAATATTTTCTATTGTAATATTATAAACAATTACATCACCACTATCATTAATGCTGTTTGAATTTATATCAACAACTGATGCACTCTTAACAACTTCAATTGTTGAGTTTTGATATATTAAGGTTTCGGTTATATCATTGGTTATATTTCCATCACTATCAATTCCGTCATCACTTAAATCGGAAACAGAACTTGAATTTAATGGGTCTGAAGCAACAGCTGATACTGAGTTTATAATTTTACCTGAATCTACATTATTCTGATCAATTGTATAGGTTGCAGTATATGTTGCAATTTCATTAACTTTTAAATATCCTGAAGATGATCCCAAACTGGATGAGTTAAAACTAATTGATTGCGTATAATTAAGTGTATTGTTATTACCATCCTTTAGTACGTCTATTAAAACAAGATTTGATAAAGCAACATTCCCAGTATTCTCAACAGTAATTGTATAAACTATAGAGTCTCCAAGGTCATTTTGAGCATTGCCATTTGCATCTATTATGTTAGCTATTTTAGTAATTTCTAAAGAAGAATTTATATCAAATTGGTTAATTGTAGCGTCATCTAGGACATTACCATCAGTATCATTTCCGTTATCAGACTGGTCACTTATATTATTAGTTTGTCCAGGACTACTTGCAACTACGTTTACTGTATTTGAAACTAACCCCGTGTTAACTTGATTTTGATTAACTATTAAGTAAGCATTGTATGTTGCTGTCTCTCCTGGAATTAATCTACCATTTATAGAATTCTGTGAAGATCCCCCGAATGTCGGCCCATTTGATAAAGTAAGGGAATTACCGTTACCATCATTTAATATATCTGTTATTGTTACATTACTTAAGCTAACATTTCCTGTGTTCTTAATAGTAATAACATAATTAATTACATCACCAACACCTGTTAATCCGTCACCGTTATCTGTTACCTGACTAATTTTAGTTGCCTCAATTGAAGGAGTAGCTGTGATTGAGATTAGTGTTGGATCATTAACTAAATTTCCATCTGTATCATCGCCATCATCACTTATATCACTAACATTCCCATCATTTGAAGTTGCTGAGGCAATCACCTGATTCGTGAATCCACCGGCATCGACTACATCTTGTTCAATTATATAATATGCTATATAATTAGCTATTTCATTCGGCTTAAGATTTCCTGCCGCTGATCCAAGAGACGATCCGGAAAATGATGGCCCTGAAATTAAGTTTAGTGAGCTTCCAGCATTAGATAAAAATTGATCGAAAATACTAATATTTTGTAGATTAATATTACCGGTATTAGTCAATTTAATATCATATCTAACTATATCTCCTTTGCCTAAAACTCCATCACCATTATCTGTAACCGTTGCTGTTTTAGTTGCCTCTATTCCCGGAGAAGCTGTTATATTAACTACTGTTGGATCATTAGTAGTATTACTATCTGTATCGTCTCCATCATCTGAGGTGTCGGTTACATCATCCGTATTCCCTGGAGAAGAAGCTGTTGCTAACACTGTATTGGAGATAAATCCAGTATATGCAGCTGAACTACTAACTACATACGATGCCGTATAGGTTGCTGTTTCTCCAAGGGTCAGTGTTCCTTGGCTTGATCCTGCACTTGCTGATGTAAATGTTGGTCCGCTTGTTAAGGTTAGTGATCCACCACTTCCATCGCTAAGAGTATCTGCCAGAGTTAAGCTTGATAAACTTGTATTACCCTTATTCTCTACCGTAATAGTATAGACAATCGTATCACCTAAGTCTACAATACCACTACTATTATTATCTGTTGTTACCGCTGTCTTAGTTGCCTCTATGGCTGGAAGTGGAGTGATCGATACAGCCGTTACATCATCTGTCGTATTACCATCACTATCGTCTCCATCGTCAGAAGTATCCGTTACATTATTACTCTGGCCTGGACTACTCGCTGTAGCTAATACACTGTTATTTATACTAGAAGTTAACGCTGCATTTACACTGATGATATAGTATCCACTATAGGTTGCTACCTCATTCGGCTTTAGTGTACCTGGGGAAGACCCTAAGGTTGTCGATGAGAACGATGGACCATTGGTAAGTGTAAGTGATCCGCCACTTCCATCTGTTAAAGTATCAACCAAGGTTAAGCCAGATAAAGTAACATTACCCTTATTCTCTACTGTAATTGTGTAATTTATAATATCTCCTGAACCTGTATTACCATCACCTCCATTATCAGTTATAGCTGCTGTTTTTGTTACCTCTAGTGAACTAGATG
>Ga0209091_10000548_pt1 | contig 35613 bp, 28 predicted proteins | sample ArcticOcean_MG_C_6_FD_187438 | JGI IMG/M metagenome (GOLD analysis project Ga0209091, IMG submission 187438) | Marine microbial communities from western Arctic Ocean - ArcticOcean_MG_CB8_128 (SPAdes) (version 2) | ecosystem: Environmental > Aquatic > Marine > Oceanic | place: Arctic Ocean...
GAGCCAGAACCTGAACCACAACCAGAACCCGAACCACAACCGGAACCCGAACCAGAACCAGAACCCGAACCAGAACCTCCGGGATTGATTCAAAATATTGCGAAAACAGTATATTCACATTCAGGAGATCAAACGAGTATAACATACGACAATACTAGTGATGGAACTTTCAATTTGAATTGGGATTCTGATTGGGAATTAAGAGCATCGTTTAAAAAGACGACAACAAGCACCGGAAACAGGGTTGTTTCATTCAGTACTCAACCATTAAGTAATAATGGATATATTGAGATTCTTGAAGACGCCAAACTTGTTTTTATCCATCCTGATGGCACAACAGTGGTTAATAATTACGTCGATGGAGGAAATACTCAGAATCCCGGTGGTAATTTTGTAACAAATACTCATTATTATATGTCTGTGTATTACGATGTGGCTACTCAAATATTAAAAATATCTTACCAAACAGATAGTGAATTTAGCGATTGGTCTAGTCTTAGAAACATAAGTTCAGGAAACACAACAACAAATGATTTAAGTGCTCTTAGTCCACCAACTGGTATTTATAATTATACAATGTATTTAGGAAACACTGCTCGTAATTATCATAAACCATTGATTGGTTGGATAGAGTCTTTGGAAATAATTTCTATTTCATCTTATAGTGGTTCGGATTATAGTATTCCAAACTCAGAAATTAACGTATGGGCATCTGCGACAGATGGAAGTAATCGATACTATAATAGCAATTCCACCTATCATTATGATAACATAAACGACGGAGACGAAAATACGTTCTGGATATCTGGTGGTAATTCAGATGAAACAATTGGTGTTTATTTTAATGAAAGTATTGAATTATTGGGATTTGGATTAAAATGGCCTGATACTAGCGTGACGACTGAAAATGTTCATCTTTCTCGCCGTGGTACTTTGCACTTTCGGTTTACTTTGGATAATATAACAAGTATAAGTGATGCAGAAGCGGCTGTATATTACAATATTGCATCAAATTATTATGTAGGTGATCCTCAAACGGATGGACAAGAAAATGTAGCAACCGTAGTATATTTGGCTTTAGAACAGTCGTTAAATATCACTGGATTAAAGATAGATATAACCGGATTAAATACCGGTGTTGAATATCCTGTAGCTTTAGGTGAATTGATTGTTTACGCAACTTTATTTATGTCTCAAATAAGTTCTCCACCATCAGAACCAGCAGTATCTAATTTACTGCTTGCTTCGTGGGCGTCAGTTACATCAAATGCGGGCCATAGATATCGTAGCAATAATTCATTATATCATTTTAATCATGTTATTGATGGAGATCCAGATACTTTCTGGATATCAGCGAATGCTACTGATGAAACTATAGGTATTTATAACTACGGAGTCGTACCACATGTATATCAATTAGAATCTGAAGTAACCACTACTGGTGGGAACTCGGTTGTAACACTTGAAACCTATTTTATGGATTGGTTAAACGAATTTGAGATTGAAGTTGATTATACCTGGGCAAACCTTTCGTTATCTCATGCTTATGGAAGAATACTTGGTTGGGGGCATCAAAGCTATGGCCGCGGATGCTTACAAATTTGCAGGAATGGAACTAATTATTATATTGAAATAAGAGGGAGTGATGGGGGGGTAATCGTTACCTCAGCGGCATCGTCGAGCGTCGTTCACGCCAGCGCACTCGGTGATGCGGATGGTCCTGAATCAAATACTCGTTATAAGATGATAGCAAAGAATATACCTTCTTCAAATGAGTTTATAATAGCAATTCAGAAATATGATGATTTTACTTCATGGGAAAATATGTTGGCAAATAAGCGTTTGATAACTACAACTGTAGTACAAGGTGGTGGCAATACTTTCATAGCATTCGATAATGGTGCTGGTGTTAGCGAGACTTTTTTGGGAAATCGCCCAGGCCTTGGTCGGGGAGCTGCGATTACATTCCATTCCTTGGAATATTCTGGCTATAAAGAGACTGGATTTCAAAATGAAATAAGTGGATTTGGATTAAAATGGCCAAATCCAACCATAACAACCGATAATGTTCATCTGCGGCGCCGTGGAAGTTGGAAAATATCTTATACGAATGATGCAATTAACAATATCACTGATGCTGAAAATGCTACTTATAGTCCAATAACTCATGTTACCAACACACCATATTATTTAGGAGATCCTCAAGTAGATGGACAAGAAGCAGTACCAACAGAAGTTTATTTCTCATTTCACATGCCAATAACTGTTACAGGTATAAAGGCCGATATTAATGGATTAAATGTTAATACGGCATATAGTACCTCTCTGGGTGAATTTCTTGTTTATACTGTGGTGCCACCTGAACCGTAAGCTTCACCCGAACCCGAACCATAGCCAGAACCAGAAGCCCTACCCAATGGTCCCGGTTATGCATATTTAAATAATTTGATAACGCATTTTGATGGTTCGGTTAATGGAAATGTTCCAACAACTCGTGATGAGTTAATAAGTATTTATGATTCTGGGAATGGTCCTTACGCGTATGGTACTTATGTCTTTACTGCTGGTGTTGATTTTGAATTGGTTTAGCGGCACTTGTCCTGGTCAATTATCTGACTTTAAGATGTATAATGTAGCAATATCTTCTTGGGGAGAATATGATATTCTTCAGTAAAGCATAAAAATGAATTGATTTAATTTTTAATAATAAAAATAATGAATACTCCTCGAATTGTTATTTCAACAAAACTAAAAGTTACCGAACTTAAACAAATATGTGCGGGTATGGGAATCTGCGATGAAGGAACAAAAAAAGAGTTACTAAAACGAATTAATGAATCTATTAATAATTATGATTCATTAACTCAATCCAATTCAACTAATTCTCAGAATATGATGGAGTCTGTTCTTCATGTTGACCAATATCTTTAGCGATAGAAATAAAAAAATGATGATTCTGAGTCCTTAAGTTTTTCTATTTGTGGAATGGTAACATAAACATAGAAAACTAAAAGAGAATCATCACTCATACAAATCATAATGACTTCCCAGAAAGTTCAGAAACTGATCACGTGTGACCGTAAGGCCATCGTCAAGATGCTAGACTTGAACAAGGAAATGGCTCAGCGAGTCATGGACATGGAATTACCTAGCTTAAAGACAAGGGGGTCTGGTGTTCCTGCTACCAATAAGGACGGGTTACCTCGTAAGATTCCAGGCTACATGCTTTACTGCAACGCCTTCCGCGAGATAGCTCGCGGGGAAGACGGAAAGATAGAGAATCCACAGCAGTGCATGAAGGAATCTGCTGCGGCGTGGAAAGTCATGGAAGACGCTGAGAAGAAAGACTGGTTGGCGACGGCGACCGAGAACTTCAACAAGGCGAAGGAAGAGTTCTTAAAGGAACACCCTGATTACGAAGATTCCAAGAAAACCATTAAGCAGAAGGTGTCGAAAGTAAAACCCGACGTCATTAAGGTTCCGAGAGCGAAGTCTGTCAAGCAATTCTTCACCGAAGAATTCAAATCCAAGAGCGGTCTCAAGGGTAACATTGCTCTTGGTGAAGCCGACAAGGCCTGGGCGACATGCCAAAATTTGTGGAGTGCAGCCGGCCAGGCACAAATTTTGGCATGCCGCACCGAAGCCGACAAGGCCTGGGCGACACTATCTGATGATGATCGTGAACCGTACAACACGTTGCATCAGAATTCAAAGGAAGAGGCCACCCTTTTCAAGGAATACTCGAAAAGTATCAAGGAAGAAAGCCTGAAATCTGGAGTGGAGGACACTATGAAGGCTCTTCGTAACGATGCAGCGAAGCGTTGGCACGAGTTGAAGAACTCGCCTCAAGAATCCGAGGGAGTCGACGATATCCAAGAGTTGAAGGACTCGCCTCACGAATCCGAGGGAGTCGACGATATCCAAGAGTTGAAGGACTCGCCTCAAGAATCCGAGGGAGTCGACGATATCCAAGAGTTGAAGGACTCGCCTCACGAATCCGAGGGAGTCGACGATATCCAAGAGTTGAAGGACTCGCCTCAAGAATCCGAGAGAGTCGATGATATCCACGATTTTTGGAAGAAAAACTCACGTAAAGACTCCTCGATTATCGACGATGATTAAAGACATACGTTATGAGTACAGACCCATAAAAAACGAAAACCCATAAAAACTAAAAAACACAAAAAACAAATATAATTTTTTTATTTCATTTTCAATATAGGCAATTGTTGTTAATTTCATAAAAATATAGACGAATAGTAATACACAATGTCTAATATAATTGATGAGTATTTTAGGCTAACCAAACAATTTAGATCTGAATACGGTAAAAATACAATAGTATTTATTCAAGAAGGTAATATGTATAACGTATATGCAGATAATATCGAGGAAGAACAAATTAAAGTATGTAGAGATATACTTCGACTTAGTATAATTCAGAAGGACGGTACAATAACATCTACATTTAGATGTAACATGTATAAATACTATGAAAAGTCGATATTGTCGAAAGGTTATACAATCGTTTATGTTGATCAAGTAGTCAAATTGTTTCCGTATAAAAGAATTATATGGGAAGTTAGAGAAATAAGAGACGATTCATATGCATATTCAAATGATAGTAGATGTAGTATAGGAACATGTTTATACGCCAGTTGTTGTCCAAGTTTGTATGCACATAATTTACGTACGTTTGATTAATACCAAAAGGATTTGGTTATTTAAGCTTCTTTTTAATACGAATTTGATTTGTGTGTCCACATTTTTTTTTCCTACAATTTTTAGCCCTTGGTGGTAATCGGGCGTAACATTTTCTGCAAATCATTTTATCACAGTTATAAGACTTAGCGAGTGCTGCAAGAGATGGATCATATACCATTATTTGTAATTACTATTCGTTATTTTTAAACTTATTTAAAAAGATATAAACACCCGTTTTCTAACTATAAGACTCAATTCAAATATGGAAACAATAGTATTGAATTATTTCCAGCGAACCCGTACTCTATGTCAATATCTTCTAAGAAATTTATCGGGACTAAGCGGTTTAAAGATGCACAAACAATTCCAAATACGGTGAGAATACAATGTATTGAATAAAATTATAGATGAATATGAATATTGTGACTGTAAATAATAAAAACTGCTATAAAATTGAGTATAAATCTTATGTTTTATAATATTTTAAATTTTAATGTTGATCGATTGTTTTTTAGTGAACAATGAATTGGATATGTTAGAATTTAGGCTAACAGAACACGATCCTTTTACTGATTTATTTGTAATCATTGAATCACCTAAAACATTTAGTGGGAAGAGAAAAGAGCTATTTGTAACAAATAATAAAGAACGATTCAAGAAGTGGGAACATAAAATGCATATAATTGTGTATAATGATGTGAACCGAAAACACGGATTTGGTTTAGAATTCGCGAGTAGAAAATTTGGTATTCAATATATACGGGATAATTTAGATACGTTTAAAGATTCATATGTCTCTGCTGTAGCAGATGTAGATGAAATTTATAAAGAAAAGGAGATAGTAAATCTTATGAACAAATTCCCAAAAGATATATCGGTTGTTCCTAGATTAAAACATTTTTGTTATAGTTTGAAATTAACAAGAAAATTAGAATGGACACCTCAAAAACGATTAAAAATATTCCCTTATTCGTGGATGACACGTTTTAACATGGATACTTCTAATGAAAAAGACGAATTTCAAATTTTAGAAAAATTACCTCATGTTCAAAAACATTTTATGGGATGGCATCTATGTTACTTTGGCGGTGAGGAACAAATATTGAGTAAAATATCTGATTTTTCACATCACAATATGCAAAATTGTAAAATAATCTCCAATAACATCGATCTCTTAAAGGAACGTATTAAAACGAAAAAGGATATATTTGATAGAGATTATGAAAATCTATATTTTGATGATACTTATAGAGATTACCCTAATAATTGGGAGCTTCTTAAAAATTTAAAATTAGATTCATACTTGGTAGATTCGACATTAAAAAAATCAATCCGTTTTAAATTTTATTTGATACACAATGGTGATTTAGATAGATATAATTTTATGATGAATGAATTTATTACAAATGGAATTGATAAAGATCAAGTAGAGATAATAAGCAGTCCCAACAAAGAGCTAGTATCGGATAAGTTACATAAAGAATGTTGTACAAATCCCGAGAAAACAACAAAGGGTCAAACGAGCGTTACGTACAAACATTATTTAGCAATAAAAGATATTTTGGAATCTGACTGTGAAATGGGAGTTATTATGGAAGATAATATAGAGTTTTTCGGTAATGTTATGGATGCTTTGGAGAGATATATAAAGGACATGGACAACGATTGGGATATTTTGTTTGATAGTGATATTTTATCAGATTGTTACCCAAGATTTAATCCTAATAGAGATGTGAATGGAAAAAGTGTTATTAGATCTATTCCATCAAGCCCAAGTAAAGGTGCAAATTTTGTTTTAATAAATTCTAAGCGTATTAAAAAAATAAAAGATTCCTTTTTACCATATATTATGCATAGTGACCATAATTATAATAGAGTTATCAATAAGAATAGATTAAAATCGTATTGGGCAGTTCCGTATAATGTGCATTATCGTAGATTAAAATCAACGTGGAAGTAAAGATTGCATAATTTAATAAATTTAAATAATACTATACAAATTTAATCCTAATTCATTCTTTATTGAATTATAATATTTTGGGTCATATTCTACTTTCAAATCTTGATTCTCGGCTATAATACTAACAGGTATACTTCTAAAAATTACATTACATAATCTGCCATAATTTTTATAAATGTTATACCTCCCATATTATAATTGTAATATGTATCTCAAAATTATTGGTTTTTAAATTTTTTTGACATAATCTATATTAATAATTTCATCATTTTCTGGATCAAATATATGTTTCCATAATCTTTCTAGACAAAACCCATAATTTTGATCTTTCAGTAACAAAACATTTAATTTAATATAGAAATCCTTAGGGTGCGATAATATTGAACTTTTTGATGCGAAAAACATACCACAATAATTACATATTATTTTAGTATCGAGCTCATTATTCTCTTTCTTTTTGCAAAATAAAAGTGGCAATTTGTTTTTTGTTAGTATAAAATTGTTTTTCAATTGATTTGATCTATATGATTCAAATGGATCACGAAAATTATGAAAAGTATTCCACCCATGACGTCCTCTTGTTTTGTTTAAGCCGATATATCTAAATTTGTGTGTATTAATTTTATCAATATTATTTATAATCCATAAGATATCTTCCTTATTTGTATGCCAATTTTTACAATGAGAATCGTATAAGTTTCCTTGTAAAAACAAATTATTTTCGGGTAAATTGTTATAGTTACTTATGATGAATTTTAAGTAAGTATCTCCTTCCTTTCCTATGTTTTTCAGTTTACATATATTTTTACTATGAATATTAAGGTTTGGGAGACCTTTGTTGTAAATGATACGATATTCTGAAAAATCTTCGGACCAAGATATATCTTCATTATATCTTGCAATAACACACGCAATATTTTTATGTAGATCCATATACCTTGGAATGTTAATATTTTCGGACGAGAGTGTGTCTGTTGATATTTCTAAATTTGGATATATAGATGTATTTATTGGTTTTTGGAATGGTTCTATGACATAATCTTGTTGGTAATTTATAAGATAATTCTTGAACCTTTTTTCATGATAATTATATATAGGTTCAGAAGTATCTACATATTTGTCATAATCTAGTACATGAAATTGTATATCATTTATTTTGAATTGTTCCTTTTTATCTTTTAAACCATTGGTCCACCATATTTGATTTTCTCTAGCATGATGCTTCCCCCTACTTCTAAAATAAAAAGAAGGCGTGTACACATTCTTTATTACGTAACTCATTTGAATAATGAGGGGTGATAAAGAAGAATTTGATACGACTAAATTTTTAGCAGAAATAAGTATTTCCATATCGAATTTGAACCCATGTCCATTTCCACCAGTACGATTTTTTTTATCATTTAAAAAGTGAATTATATTCGGATACTTCTTGATCAAAGAATTAAAACAAGGATTATTTCCATGTTCGGTTATAATATAAATATCGTCCCATGTTTTACTTTCAATTACATCAACATAAAATTGTAATGGAGGTTGTATATATACAGCATGTCCCGAATTCATAATATCACCACTTCTCAAATGTATTACAAGGTCATCGCTTTTTAAATATGTAACGGGGGAAAAGGTGAATATAGGATTAATATATTTATGAACTATAATTATCCTATCTTCAAATGACATATCCCCTAAATAAAATCCACAAAACCAAGATTCGAACTGATTTTTAGATTTATTCCATATAAGAGAGCATCTTTTTTTAAGAATATTGGCAACATTATGAACTGGTTTGTTATTTTCAGATTGTATATCTATCTGCATTTTATTTATTATTTCATTGGGTTGATTTGGTAAGAGTTGTGTAGTCCACCAACACATTCCAATAAAACTGACGGTTGATATATTATACTTTTCTGCAAAATGAATTGCGTTTATAACACATAACATACAATTACCAGTTCGACCAAGACTTTTGGTAAGTTCTAGAGTATACATTAATATTTATTTTTATTAAAATTAGACCGTATTTAATGCATCAGCTAAACATTATGTAACACTACGAATACAAATAATTATAAAGTAATGTACACCATAGGGCAAGCTATTATTCAAGAACATATTAAACATCTATCCAATGGATTTAGAATTAATGATTATATTCATGATATATCGATTGCAACTGAATCTTTATTAGGAGTATCATCGTCGTTATTTTTGGGTTGGAATATAAAGAACAAATGGAATATCGAATCTAACATAACAAGAAAAGTAATTCACATATTTTCAGGACCTTTATATTTAGAATCATGGAATTTTTATAGTAATACAGATATAGGTCATTATTCTTCTACACTAGTGCCAATATTTATTTTAATAGGATTATATTTGAATAAGAACAAAGAGATTGAATCTTTAATATCTAGAGATTCTAAAGAACTAAATATAGTAAGCAATGGTGGTATATGGAATGGACCTTTTATATATATTTGTGTATTACTTATTTTAAATCTTATAGGATGGAAGGATATACATAGTGTTTTAGCGATTACAAATATGGCATATGGAGATGGTTTTTCCGATATAGTTGGAAGAAGATATGGAAAAATGAAGTGGTCTTTTAATAAAAATAAGAGTTTGGTTGGAACGTGTGCATTTTTTTTATTTTCGATTTTAGGAAGTATGATTCATTTATGTTCGTATAATTATAAAATAGATTTAAGAATACTAAGTCACATTATTTTACATTCAGGAATAGTATCTTTTGTTGAGATTATACCATTCGGAGATGATAACATAAATGTACCTTTGAGTAGTTATTTATTAAGTCATATATTATTTGCGGATATGTAATACGAATTCAAAACTTTAATGACCAATATACCCACTATCGTAAAATTATAACTTATACTTCTTTTATATTTTTTAATTTTTTTAATACTTGACTTTCTCTTTTTTTGGTGACTGCGTTTTTAATAGCGACTTCTGTTACAATTTCATTACTATGGAATAATCCATAAAATATATACTTTACAAATAACAAACAGAATACAATTGTAAAAATTAAAGTGATAAATTTAGTAAGTAAATCGTCAATTGTTACTGGGATAAAAAGATGTACAAGGCGTTCATTTAAAGAATTTACAAAATCTCTAAAAACAAATGCAATTAAAAATGCAATTGATGACGGTACTACATTAAAGTCTATCAAGAAGTGAGCAATTGAATGTCTCATTTTTTTAATAGCACCTTTTTCAGGTTTTGTTGTTTGTTTTATTATGGTTGATGCCTGTGGATCCCCAGATGTGAGTTCCGTATCCATATTATTACATAGTATATAATAAGTACTGCGTTTTTATCAATTTAAATTTTAAAAAAATTGTTAATAATGAAATTAAATTTGAAAGAATGTCTGCTTAAATACGTTGTTTATAGAAGAAGAGAAACAAATGATACATATTTCACAATAGATAAAATTTCGGGTATACCGTCTATAGTGTCTGGATATGTACATGAACAAGTATCTAGCTATGGTGAATTTAACGACGAAGCAATAAAGATTCCAAAAGGATATCGTAAGATAAAAAATCCAAATGAAAAATGGATAAAAGAGTATGTTTGTCGTAAAATACCTTCTCCTCCAAAAGATATTGAGAATGCACTTGAATTTAGAGATTGGTTTGAATCATCGAGAGAGTATTGGTTAAACATAGAGGATTTATTGAAAATGAATCACAATGAAACAACCGAGTTGGTTATGTTAGATAGAAATGTTCTCGAAGTTGTTTTACAAAACAATAAAATGAATCAAGTATATTTACCAACACATTTTTTTAAAAATCAAAAAGCATCGTATATACATAATACTAATTTATATGGTATATTGAAGTTAACAGGCTATAAAAAATCTAATATTGAATTGGAATTTAATAAAAATGAAGGATTTCATATACAATATAAAAAAGATAATTGGTATCCACTGGTAAATGATTATTTACCCGAAGAAGGTGATATAGGTCCTTTATTAAATATGAAGACACATTGGAAACTTTTCGATATTAAAACACCTATTGGATGGAGAGGACCACTCATAAAATGGTCAGATATTAAAAAAATTGGGAAAATTTGGTACGATGAAAATAATGATAATTATTAAGTATAAATACCTATCAAGGAATCTTCAAAACTTTTAACAGATCTCCATGACTTCATTTTCCCCTGACAATATAGATACCATTTTATGGATATATCCATTTCATATGATATACGTAGACCCCATAGTCTTTCTGTATGATATGATGTAAATTCATTAGAGATATCATCCCATAATGATTCCATATCAAATACTGTTTGACATTCGATCGAATGAAATATTACTTGGATTATATTTCCGTTAGACATTACCCCGACATCATAACTTTCTTCCCAAAAATCTATATGAGAAATTTTGTCATATACTTTTTTAACATGACTTATCAATTCATAAATATCATCTGGAGATATAGCATTTCCATCTTCCCATAATGCAGGAAATGTTACATGTGCTTTTCTTTTTTGCATAGGTTTTATTATTTCACAAAGTTCATAATCATTGATGTTCTCGTTTAGATCGTCGAATAATGAATCTATATAATTATGTGGTAATGTTCTTTTTAGCTCATTTTGTTGAAAAATAATGTCGTTTTTGTTGATATAAAGAGCTCCATCTGTCCATGTCATTCTTTATATGTTATTTATGAAATAGTCTATTTTTATATCATTTTTAAATAAATATTGATTAGAAATAAAATATTAATAGAATAATAATGAAAAGTAAACAAACCAGACGCAAAATAGTTAGTAAAAAAAATTCTAACAAAAAATCAAAAAAAATGGCTATTTCTCGTAAGAAAGTAAACCCGAAAAAAAATAAAGGTACCGCCGGAATAGTACTTAGAGCAACTTCTGACTTTTTTCCGGAAGAAGATAAAACTACCAAAATCTACTATAATAAACTTATTCTTGATGAGGGGACAAAAGGAAGAAATAAAGGTGTTAATTTATGTCGTGACAAAATAAATACAAAATACCTAAAAAAACTTCTATCAAAAGTTAAAAATAATGATGATTATTTTATTTGGTATCAATATCCTCAGAGTGGAGTAATTACAAGCATGAGAGGGTTTCTTATCGCCCATAAAATTTCAGAAAAAACACTATATATAGATTGTTTATGTGCTAAATTTGGACATGGTATAGATGGGCTTCTTGAAAATGTTATTAATTGGGCAAAAATGGATGGTTATAACGATATTATATTAGAACCAATAAATGACGACACTGTTATAAAAAAATACAAAAACAAAAATTTCAATTTTTTATATAATGTAAACGATTATGTTGTTTTTTCTGTTTTAAGAGAAACTACAATGTCTGCCATGTATTTGTCATTAAATGATTACGGGAATCAAATAGATTTTGGAATAGAAGATGCGGATGGTTTAAGAATATCAGAGAATTTAGATATACTTGATAAAGAAGGGTTAAATGAAGATATTTCGGATTCGGATTTGGATTCGGATACTTCGGATACTTTGGATTCGGATACTTCGGATACTTTGGATTCGGATACTTCGGATACTTTGGATTCGGATACTTCGGATACTTTGGATTCGGATTCAGAACACTATAATTAAGATTCAAAATATGATACTTCTGGTGAGTATTATAACATATTCAAACCCATATAACTCGACAATTAAACAATATAAGATTATACTGGAGTATTGAACCGTATATGTCAGATAATAAAAAGGCAATGCTTAATTCTGCATCCGAAGCAGCTTCAGATGTAGCGTCTGAAATGAAAAAAGCGACACTTGAAGCGATGGTAGATATGTTAAATAAAGAAGATTTTAAAGATGCTTTTCTTAAAGAATTGAATGAAACAATGGATATACCTTTTATCAATGAGAAAAAAGAAGGTAAAATTTTTAAGGCTCTCTATAAGATCCTTCTTAAGATTATTGAAAAACAAGTTTCTCAATCTGAATAAATACTTAAAATTTTCTGAACGAACTCGCTCCTTTTTGAGTCTTTTATATTGAATTCGATTGTTGCCATTCCATTTTTTAACATTTCAGAATAATCAGGATAGGCTCCTTCTATTTTTTGTAGTAATTGTGACAAACCGTCTGTGTTTTTTTTAATATCTAAATCACACTGAGATACGTCACCGGTAATAATAAGTTTTGTATTATGTCCAACACGAGTCAATAACATTTTCATTTGCGATGGTAAAGAATTTTGCATTTCATCTGCAATTATAATTGCATCGTCAAATGTTCTACCTCTCATAAATCCAAGGGGGCATATTTCTATTTTACCATTTTTTATTAACATTTCTATATCTTTTTTTGATGTATCTTTCTGAAAGCAATCAAATAATGGTTGTGAAAAAGGTGAAAATTTTTCTTCTGTATTCCCAGGGAGAAAACCTATATTTTCATTTTCGACAGTTGCAATTGGACGAGTAATAATAATTTTATCTATATTTCCATTATTTAGGTGTTCTAAAGATTTTTTACAAGCAATCCACGTTTTACCTGTTCCTGCTGGTCCAGTTGCAATTATTAGTTCATATTTATTAGAATGGATAAAATCATAATATTTATCTTGTTTGGGTGTTAATTTTATTTTACCTGAATTGTGAAGCCCGTAAGATATTTGAATATATAATAATAAATATCGAATGATATTCATGTATTAATTATTCAATTTATTATCTTTTTGAATAAATAGTAAATCATATGAATAAGAATATGTTATAGCAGAACTAAATAATGCACTCGATGTAAATAATAAGAAAGAGTTCGCAGTCATGGACCTATTTGTTAAAAATTTAGGATTTGCATCTAATATAAAATGACGCATACCCCCTAAAATATGATATGAAAGTGGTAAAGTTGTTATGAATATTCCAAATGGTTTATATTTTTTAATAGAATCGTGGTTGATATCTGCATTTTTACCTGATATGAATCAATTTTATGATCAATATAAAGAAATAAAACCATGGTTACACGGTGAGAAGAAGACATTGGATAAAGAATACATGCAAAGTGTAGAAGATCGTAAAAAACTCGACGGTATGTATGAGTGCATTTTATGTGCATGTTGTTCAACATCGTGTCCTAGTTATTGGTGGAATTCAGATGAATATCTAGGTCCGGCTGTATTAATGCAAATGTATCGTTGGATTGAAGATTCGAGAGACACAATTACAAAAGAACGCGTGGACTATGTGAATGATGCTATGAAATTATACAGGTGTAAAACAATCATGAATTGTACAAATACATGTCCAAAAGGATTAAATCCTGGGAAAGCCATTGGTGAAATGAAACTTAAAATTGAAACTATGAATTTATGATGTTTTTTGAACCACCATTAAACGCTTAAAAAAGAACCACCGATTGAACGCTTTAAAAAGAACCACTGATTAAATGACTCACAATAAACCATTACTTCCGGATTGCAATCCGGAAGTAATGGTTTATTGTGAGTCATTTAATCAGTGGTTCTTTTTAAAGCGTTCAATCGGTGGTTCTTTTTTAAGCGTTTAATGGTGGTTCAAAAAACATCATACTCAAATAAAATAATATTCCTGAAGCCTTTATCGAAATTTAAATAAAAGTAAAAAACTACTACATAGTTTTCCAATATAATCAAGCACCTTATTCCTTTGTTTAGGCTCAATGTAATCGAGTTCAGTGTCTTCGTCTTCTATTCCTGCCGGAGTATCTATATCTTCAGAATTATGATTCATGATTATATATTACAAGTATTTCTTAAATACCAAGACCTCTTAATTCCAATTCTTCCTTATTTCTAATTCTTTCATTTCTATCGTCTAAAAATGCATAATCGGGTGTTACCATATTTCCTTTTTTTTCACAACAATTAATATCCTTTAAGCTTTTACATCCATGACAGAGTGGTTCCCTACTCTTATCGACTCGTGTAAATCCTAATCTTTTAATATTAATAGGCATTTCACAAAATCCATCATTACACCCACCTCTATTGTTCTTATAATTTTTATTCTTTTTATAAAATGGACATTCTGTATCTGAAATACATGGCTTATCCCATACACCCGGAGTTCGTTTATCTCCCTTAATATCGACAGTTGATTCACATTCTTTTTGAGTTCTATTTTGTGTATTGCCAAAACATTGCCATCTTAAATCGAGTGTAGCTTTCAAATCTTCTGATATTTTTTTGTTATTTGTTTTAAGTATTGTTCCGTATTTTTTTTCTAGATTATTTGTTCTCTGCAATTCTATCTTAGCCTTTTTTAAGAAGTCATTTGCTTCATACTCTTTCGCATCTTTTAACCAAAAATCTCTATTATACATAATCGTTGCAGCCCTTTCATCTGATGTATTTGGAATACACGGTTTTTTACCTGCGAGTAACATACATGCCGCATTTTCATCGCCATATTTTTTACTAATGAAACCCTTACTCTCAAAATAAGAACTCGTACCTTCGTGGTAAGGAATATAAGCAGACCCACCAACTGAAGATACTCTTATAGAACTTCCACGATCAACCAGTTTTTTTGTAAGATCAAATATTGCTTGATTTGGCACACTCTTATTGGCAAATAAACATAACTTATATCCATTCCCAATAGCAGTCTTATTCAAATCAAATAAACGATAATTTTCAAGATTCAAAGTCGTATCAAGTATCCCAGGCAAATAGTATTTAGCAGTTTTGGTTAATATTTTATCATCGTTCCATGTAACTATCTTTATCCTAGAAGATATAGATAAATCGCTTATAAATTTATTAGGATGATGTATTATAGTTATAATTGCATCTAAATTACCTTCATTCCAATCTTTCATTCTTTCTATGGTATTGTTATATGATTTCACATTTGGTGGATTTTTATAGTCTAATCTTTTTATTGTACTCAAAATCAAATCTTCAGTATATCCTCCCTCTGGATATATACATAGTTTTTTACCTTCAATGTCATGAAAATTATTAATTTGTTTTGTGGAATTCTCAATATTTACAATAATCGTATAACTTATCATATGCAAAGGTACAACAAACCGATAGTCACTATCTTTCATATTCACAACAATGGGTTCTGGAAGTATACATAAATCACACTTTTTCATTTGTTTTACATCGTTCACAATATTAACAGGGATATGAGATTTAATTAATTGACCCAATAGTTTATCTTCGTCTTCAATTTTTGATATAAATAATGATGCTGGATTTCTTTCAAAGTAAGTGGGTGTATATACGCGAGATATATAATGTTCCTTATTACGAATAATAAAGAGTATTCTAACAAAAATAATAATTAAAAGACACAAAAGTATAACACTAACTAAACTCATTATACTTATGGGGAAAAAAGGAACAGATTTAAATTCAGAAATATCTGTATCCGTCGTAACACCTACTACAAAACAGAGAAAGAATATATTGTCAGTTTTATTACAGTGTATAAAAACACAAACGTTTAAAGTGGATCAATGGGTAATTGTTTCCGGAGACATAACATGGAATGAGGAAGACTTTAACATATTCATTAATTCTATTCAAAAGAAGATACCAATGGTGAAAATAGATACAGTGTACGTAAGTGAAAAAACATCACATACATATGGTATTTCTAATAATTACGAAGCAATAGGATATTTAAGAAATGTGACAAATAATTTAGCAAATGGAGACATCATCGTATGCATGGATGATGATGATTATTACCCACCTACAAGAGTAGAACATGCTGTAACAAAACTTTTAAATTCAAATTTAGAAGTTGCGGGTTGTTCCCCTCACTTGATGTATGATATTGACATGAATACTATCTTTCAATTTAAAAATTTTTCTGAAAATCATAGTGTAAATTGCAGTTTAGCATATAAAAAATCGTTTTTATCCACGTCAAATTATGATAATAAAAATACACATGCAGAAGAGAGCGTATTTTTAAAGAATTACACCATACCCATTATACAACTTGACCCAATGCAAACAGTGATACAAATGGCTCATCCAAAAAACACTTATAATAAAAGACATCTTATAATACTCTCACATTGGTTGCCATATGACAAAAAAAATTTATTTATTTTCTCAAAAAAACCAACTACTTATATACCTCATGAAATATTATTGAAGTATAAAGAATTATTGTATCCCGAATCTATAAATATTCCTCAATCGTCATATGATATCGTATATTATCTTGGATTTGGTGCAAAAAAATGGTCACCATTGAGTAATTCACTTGGAGGTTCAGAACAAGCAGTTGCGTATTTGTCAAATGAATGGGTTAAAATGGGGAAAAAAGTTGTTGTTTATGGTGATTTTGACATTGATTTCTTAAAATCTCAAAAACTAACAGACAATGTACCCCATTATAGAGTATTTACGGAATTCAAATGTTGTACGAAATACAATAATTTAATTTTATGGAGAAATTTTGGTCTATATCCTATTCATCTATATAATTTAATAGCAGAAAAAATATTTTTTGATGTTCATGATATTACTTCCAAACCATTCAGTAATAATGTAATTACTCATACTATGTTGAAAAGTAAATATCATGCACATGTTTTTCAATCAAATACCAATATAACTCCTATTGATTCTATTCGCATACTACAAAATGGTATTCGCAAAGATGTATTTTGTACACAACCAACACCTCTTCCCATTCGTGATCCATATAGAATGTGCTGGTGTTCTTGTTACAAAAGAGGTTTAGAAAATATACTAAAATGGCTTTTTCCTATTATAAAAGAATTAGAACCACGTGCTTCTTTACACGTTTATTATGGAATGAATGAAGTTCAAGATGAATCTTTTAAGCTAAATATGATTCAATTATTATCGCAACCAGGTGTTATAGACCATGGAAGACAAGATGTTAATATAATTAAACAAGAAAAATATGTATCATCTTATCATTTATATTACTCAATAACACAATCTGAAACAGATTGCATAAGTATAAGAGAAAGTGTTTGCTCAGGGTGTATACCTATTTTAAGTAAATATAATGTATTTCAAGAAAGAGTCGGTATACATATCGACGGAGATCCGAGGGATAAAGGCGATATGATAAAGGTAGCTCGAATTATTGCAAATATTATGAACAATAAAGAACAACCAAATATAATTCGTAAACAATTATCAGAAATAAACGAGCATAATTGGGAAGATATTGCCTTATTATGGTGCACATTTTTAGCTAAAGTCCGGAGACAGAGGGACCCGTTAAACTCTCCTGTATCAAATTTAGTATAGCAGTATAACGGCTATCAGAGCCGAGTGAGTGTGTGCCAGTACTACTAACAGGATTGCTTGATTTGGTTTCTTTAGTAATAAATGCAGTTGGTCTTTTACTCAATTGTTCTCCATGTTGTCGTACATCTTTATAAAAACCCGACATCTCAATATTTATGTATGTTTTTGAAATGTCACCAGTAACTTCCTTCATCCAATAATCATATTTTCTATTAAAATCATCATTTGTAACTGTTATATAATACATTCTTGGGTCATATACTTCCCAATCAACGTCGTTGTCTTCTAGTTTAACTAAAATACAAATATCGAATAAAAATGCGATTTTATTTAATATATCTTTTTTTTGAGGCTGTTTATACGGCGGCTGTGGGGGCTCGTCGGTCCGCGTGAGGAAGGCCACGTCGTCGCTTGGTGGGGACTTCGCCGCCGCCGCCGCCGCTGCAGTTTTACAAGCATTTACTACGCTTTCTTTCACTTTTTCATTAAATGTTTGGGTTAAATCATTAGCAGATATGCCTCCTAATATATCAATTCTATCTTGTTCATTGAACAATCTAAAATTCTTATAAAAAAATGATATAGCATCATTATTCCGAACATCACTATTATTCCGAACATCACCAATAAGATATTGCACTAACTTCCATAATTCACCTTTTTTGTTATTATTCTTTATTTGTTCAGGAGTATCTATGAGTGGTGGTAATGCAATCCTACGTAAATCATCTCTGCGTTGTCTTATTTTGTCATTAACTGCAGTAATCAATATATCATATGTTTTCAAGTTAGAATAAGTATCGTCAATATTATTATTGGTCTTTTTTAATATATTCATAATATTGTGTACATAATCATCATTATTCATTCTATTTGGGTTTTTATTATCGACGCGTACAAATTCAAACCCAGATATAGGTGTAACACTATAATCCCGTTTTTTATCCTCCCGTTTTTCGTCAGGATTATGTAACATATGTTCATTCACATAAAAATATAGACTTTTGACTTCTGAGGTGTAGTCATAATAATAAATTTCCTTCTTTAGTTTATTAATTATATCTTTTTTAATATTCATACCTTTCTTTGTATTCTTTTTTGCACCCCCTAATTTTTTATTGCGTAAGAAATTACCGCCAATTATATTTGGTTTTAAGTCATTTATTTTGTTTTTGATTTTTTTTTTCAACTCATTTATCTCTAAATTGTAGTCTTCATAAATGTCTATTTTGTGTTTTTTTAAATAAAGTTCAATAAAAGTGCCATCATCGCATATACGTTTATTACGAATTTTACAAGATTTTATTATATCTTTAACTAACAAATTTTGATTTTCTGTATGCGAGTGGTTAATCTTCTCCTCATACCCCGTTTTTTCTTTCATATACGCAAAACCTCTTCCAGGTAACCATTTGTTTTTATGTTCTTTTGTATCTCTTGTATTTAAAACTCTTGTAGATATACCAGGAATAATTTTTGACTTCTGATATTTAGTTACTCTTTTTGTTTCTCTGATTATTTTATTTTTTAAAGATGTCTCTACTTCTGGTCTAAGTTTTTCGGTTATGTGTGCAAAAATTTTGCAATATTTATTTTCATAAATACATACCTTAACATCCGATTTATAAGAGTTTTCAAAAAAACTATTGTATTTTTTGGGTATATAAATAATTTGAGGATTTTTAAACTTATGTTCAAGTACAATCACATTTATTAATTTATTGTTAGTATTATCTATACTATAACTATCTACAATAAATTTACGGTATTCATACATAGAAAGTCTACCAGGTAGTGATATCAAATCATCACGCCATTTTGTATAAGGAGCACCATCTATTGTATATGGGTCACCCTTTTTATATCTTGTATTTACTGAGACCAGACGAGTATCGTCTAAAAAGTTTAATTTATCCAATCCATAAAGAAGTATCTTTAATTTATTACTTAGTCTTAGTTTTCTATCGTTTATTTCAGAAAAAATTGCAATTCCAACTATATTAATAAGAAATATGTAAATATCTCTAGATGTTTTTAATGTTTTATAAGCGAAAATTAGAAAAACAATTAAGGCAATTGGATTGAACGGAAACGATGAAACGCCGATTATTTCAAAAATTGGTGCCAAAACCTCCGATACACCTTCTTCTGCTCCTTCTCCTTCGAATTCAACTGGCGATTCTTCAACTGGCGGGTCTTCAACTGGCGATTCTTCGACTGGCGATTCTTCAACTGGCGGGTCTTCAACTGGCGATTCTTCGACTGGCGATTCTTCGTCTCCTTCGACTCCGTCGTGTTCCAATTGGCTTGCTTCTCCTTCGGCTGCTCCTTCTCCTTCGGCTGCTCCTTCTCCTTCGGCTGCTCCTTCTCCTTCGACTGGGGCGACTTCGGTGGTAGCTGGGGCGGTGGTAGCTGGGGCGGCGGTATTGGGCGACCGCAACTCGATGGCGACACCGGCGACACCGACCGCTGCCTCCCTGGGGTCGACGACGCGGTCGGCCGAACCACCTCTTTTTTCTCTAGTCATTTTACCAAAACCTAAATATGACTTTTTTCCTTTGAATTTTGATATTAATGAAGAGATAACACTTTTTTCTGAAGTTAATTTATCAAGTATCATTGAATTATTAAATCCATCATCAAAGTCTATGAAATCCATACATTCCATTCCCGCGGCATTTATTTTACTTTTATATGGATTATCGTGCATCGTATAGCGATCTTCACTTCCACTGCCTTCTAACAATCTTTCTATTCCTATATTACATAATGTAAACAAAATGGTTATTGGGTCTGCCCCTTGATTCGCAGTATATTTTGTATCATATTTTAATTTACCTTTTTCATCAAAAAAGCTCAATAATTTTTTATTAATATTATCTATTTGTTCACTATATTTAGCTTTTATATTCTCATTACCTTTATTATCATTTTCAAAAAAAGTCCTAAAACGTACCTCAAAATGTTGTATGTACATAGAATCGACATAATCATCAACTTCTTTCTGTTTTACAGTGGGCTTTTTTGATAAAAGAGGTATGTAGTATTCTAACAATTTTACTAAAATACCTGCAAATTTTATGAATAATTCAACTGCACTTTTATGTTTTAATGCACATTCGTTATTTTTATCGTAATCGTTCGCATTTAAATTAATATCAAAGATTGTATTAAAATTGTATTCTTTAAAATAATATTTACTTGTTATTTTTGATATCTTTTGTTTTGCGTTTTTATTCTGGAAATTACGTATTCCGGGTAACGATTCTCCAAAAGCCTGGAATTTGGAGATGAATCCTTCGCGGTCCGAAAATTTGTTGTTTATATCATATATAACTTCGTTTTCTTCACTTATGGAAGAAATCTTATAGTTTCTATTTGTTTTTATATCTCTAAATGTATCTCCTACAAAATAAAAGAAATCATTCTTTTCATCGTTTTCAATTTCTACTGTATAATAAAGTTCATTAAAAAATTTGGGGTCTTTCAGAATAATATCGGAAACGTCGAATTGTGTATATTTGCATTTAAAACTAATCTCCTTAATTTCATTTTTAGATTTTAAGATGTTTATGGTATTTTGACTATCCGATCCTATAATTAAATAATCGTCTGAATTAAAATACTTATCGTATTTATCACTTATAAAAAACTTAGTATCCTTCTGATTAATAACTCCCAAATTAATAACAATATTACATATATTTTTTTTATCAATTGTAATTTTAAAGCATTTCCACCAAGAATTGTTATCTTTGATATTGTGTAGTTCTTTTACTATTTTATATAAATATTCTGGTAAATAATCTATACATCTATTTAATGTTTTATTGATATAACTTTTTGCATCAGAAAAATACATTGCTTTTACAATGTTTGATTTTATAAATAAATTGTGTTTAATATGGTCACTTAATACTATATTTTCTACTTCGCTAAAACTGTTATATATACCTTCTATTTTAGTTTCATTAAAAAAATTAGTAACAATTTCTATTTCTGTTATTAACTTATAATTGATTAAATAATCAGACCCTTCTTTGACCACGTATAAAAATACTTTTTTTATATTACAATAAGGGGGTGGGGCCGCGATATTACCGATTATGTGGTTTTCTATTTCAACCTCGAGTGGCTTCCCATTATTATTTTCGGGAATAACCACATCAAGTGAATATTCATTAATAGTAGGAAATAAGTGATTATATAGAAGATGACCTGGAACAAGTGTATTGGCGAAGACATCCGCGACGACGAGGGTTTCCTTTTTTTTTGACTGCTTAGACTGGTGGTACGTAAACCAGTTCTTTTTCACCACACCGTATCGTTCGTTCAACTTTTTTTTGACGGTATTGATCACTTCATCATTTTTATGTCCAAATTTAATAAATAACTCGGTATATTTGACTTTCAAAAAATAGTTAATAATTTTTACTATATTATCTTCATCTAATTTAAAGATTTGTTTGATGTAGTCATCATTATCTGACAATACATTTAATATTTGAGCAACATAAGGGAACATATCATCCTGGTAAGTATGATCACTATACTTACATTTAATAAAATAAAGAATAATCAAATCTGCTTGATGTTTTAATGTGAGCCTTATTACTTTTGATTTTTCTTCAAGTTGTTTAACATAATCATCTATAATAGATTGGACTTTATTATAAAATGTTATTCCTTCATGCTCTTTTTTTTGCTCTTTTTGCTCTTTGTTTATTTCGGCGAAGATTTTTGATTTAATTTTTCCATTTAACAATTCTGTTGAATTAATTTCTTTTTCAAAATCAAGAATATTCAGCCTGCGGGGATCATTGATTTTATCATGTAAAAAAATCCCATTTGAAATACTGATCAACAAAGATGTTCTTTTTTGTAAAAAAATTTCTTTTTTGCGTTGTCGTTGTTCCGGATTATCGCTAGTCGGATCACTTAATACATTTGAAATTATTATATCATCGGATAAATTAGAAAAATTTTCGGATATATCATCTATTTTTGGTAACTTGTTTACCTCAATATTTTTGAAATAATTATCTAAACCATACACAAGAATATTCGTTATTTTTTTAAACTCTGTAAGTAAATTTTTCGAGAGCGGGTCCGCACCAGCGGTTCCAATGGGTTTGTTAATTTTATATTCAGAAAAATTGATTTTTTCTTCTAAGTCCTTCTTTTTTATCTCATAGTTTTGATAGCGTTGATGATCGATTGATTCGTCGATATCCTCGGCATCTCTAATTATTTTAATATTGTTTCTATTTATTTCAAAGTAGTCTAAATTGTTATAATTTTCTTTAAATTCATTAATTTCATTGGGTGCATTTCCATTTTTATAAAATTTATTTAATAATTCTATTAAAATATCATTCATTTTATTTAAAAAAAATTCTGACCAATACGTTCGCTCTTCGCTGTATACCTTAAATTTTTTGTACCTATCTTTGAAATCTTTTTTACTAATTTTTCCAGCCTTTTTTTGGCCTGTGATAGCAAGGAGTCCGGCAGTTTCTTTATCTTTCCTCCGGTTCAGGGGTACTGTTCTCGCGACTTTGGCACCGACCGGTAGAGTATCAAACGCCACTGCTACAGCGGCTGCTGTCGCTGCAGATACATTTCGGGACCCGCCGCCGACGACGTCGGAAACTACGGCGGCGGCCACGTGCCGAGCGGGAGGCCTCAATTTTTTTTTCTCTTTTTCCGATTCTTTAATTTTCTCCTTTGTAGTCTCCTGAATGACATAATTGTCGGTGTATGCTAATCCTTCGATTTGTAAAAGATATTTTTTTATTTCTGGTGACTGTTCATCATACTTTTTATCATATTTTATAAGTATTCCAAATTGCTTCAACCATGAAACCATTTCAGTAAATATATTTTCTTTTTTATTAATTCCTTTAAATACGACAGTTCTCCATATTTTTTTATTAATTACAGTAACATGATTCGCATCACCAGACTTCACGACTACATTATTTACACTATGTATAGTCCATTCATCATTTAATGTAGTACTATCTAAAAAGTATTTTTCTAATAGTTTGCTTTTATAAAACAGATTATAGCTTTTTATAAAATCTATACGATTGATTTTATTAGAATCATCCACCTTTAGAATAAAATCATGGGGTATTCTACATTTAAATGTATCCAATGCTTGTGCATCAAATAACCAACCATAGTAATCCTTACCATCCACCGCATGCTCGTATGGCCAGGTCATAAATCCACCTATTTCTTCTTTCTTTTTTGGGTATGACCCGGTCATAAATCCGCCTGTTATATTATCATCCCCTTTAACTAATATATCATTTATATAACATAATTTTTGCCAAATATTATCTAAAAGCGTATCTAAAAGCGTATCTTTATTTGTAACCTTGGGACGACGCACAGCGGTGTCCATATTCATTACTTTCATTATCATTTTATATTGTTGGTAAATCTTCTAAAGAAGTACTCATCGTGTTATTTTTAACTTGTTGTGGTTGTTTTCTTTTTATAGGAGCAATAATAACAGGTATTGTATTCTTTTCTTTAATTTTAACAGGGGTCTGTTTTTTAACATCACCCAAAATTTTTTGATATAACATCTCTATTTTATTGAAAAGAGAAGGTTGTGTTCCAACCATGAACAGTATATATACCAATAGTCCATATCTTCCTCCTCCTCTTGTTGCAATAAACATAAACGCAAATACAATAACAATTACTTGCATAAAAACTTCTAATAAAACAAGAAACACATCCTTGGTTTTTGATATATCTTCGTCGTGTTTTGGGAATACATATTCAAGTAACGCACCTATTAAAAATCCATAAATTGAATAACAGACTATGTCATATAGTGTTTTACTTAACACATCTTGTACATCCGAATATCTAGAATGTACTTGACGATTCATTTGTTTAAATCGAAGCGGGGTGTACATCATTATTGAATTACACATATAAAAAGTTGTGAATATAAAAATGAATTAAAAAGATGAAAGTATATATATCTAATAATAAAGCACCATGTCCGCAACAGCACCAAAACACCTTTCTGCATACTTATACGAGTCTCGTTCTATCATTCTAGAAATGCTTGAACAAAGAGGATTTCAGGTTGATAAATATAAAAAATTTACAAGTGCTGAAATGAATCTTTTAGCAAGTGAAATCAAAACACATACACCTGAGCCAATCGTGTCTACTAATTACGATAAAAACGAACATATTGAAGTACATTACCTACTAGATAAGAATAGCCCAACAGCCAAAACAATTAACACACTTGTAAATTCTGTACTATCTAAAAGAGATGAATCGTTGAAGGATTTTGATAATACACTTATAATTATTACAAAATCTAAATGTTCTCAATCTGTAAACGATAGCCTTACTTATTTATATAAAGAAACGGGTACATATGTACAAATATTTTCAATAAGGACTCTCATGTTTAATGTTACAAAACATACACTTGTTCCACCTCATACACGACTTGATTCTTCTATTTTTGAGACACATCTTAAAAACGAATATCATATTGAATCTCCAGAACAATTGCCACATATTATGGACAATGACCCCGTTGCCAAATTTATAGGTTTAAGACCTGGAGATATATGCAAAATCACGCGTCCAAGTTTAAGTGCAGGAGAACATCAAGTATATCGTCATTGTGCATCTTCAACTTTGGTATAACTATGAGATTTGTTCAATTCTTTTTTATTATCTTCCTCTATTATATCATAAATCGCAGTATTTTCCAAAAAATCCCGAATAATAAGCGGTTTGTCACCTACAATGTAAAATGAACCAGATTCAGTAATAAGGTGGTATCCTTTATTAGATTTCATATTTACAAATACATTTTTACATAAAGAGTACATTTTATCCCATCCGGAATTTATCTTACCTATTACACTAGGACTCACTATTTGTGTATTACTTATTTGTAACCAGCGATGGTCTTCGGGAAGTATACATGAATATTTTCCTACAACCCGTGTCCAATTTCCTTCATCCCAAATTTTTTCTCCGATTTTGATTTCATTTATTTTTTTAGAACCTTTTAATACTTGTACACAACATTCACCGTACACACAATTCCTAGCATCACCGTGTTCATATTTTGGATTTAATTTTGAATGATTATAATTCAAACCTTCTAATGTTTCAGTAGCAATTTTAACATTGTCATCTGATTCTGAATAGTCTGTACACAAATAGTCTTCTGTGTGTATTTTGTGATCATCCGTTACAAAACATATCACATTATTCGGTTTTTTATTTGATTTATTACATATTTCATATGCAAAAACAAATTCTTTTTTATCTTTACAAAATACGAAATGATTCTCAGTTACCCAAACATTGTCAGATAATTTATACAAAAATTCACGATTTTCACTTGTAATAATTCCTAATATTTTTGATTTTTTATTCACATGGTCTACATATTGTCCCAACTTACATTCATTCATATTTTTACCGGATATCAATTTAGAATCTGGTGAAAAACAACAATATGCCCTCTGAGAAGCAGATGAATCCCATAGACTCAATGTTGAATTGAGAGCTCCCAGAGCAATCGCAAAAACAGCATGTGTGGTGGATGTCACGGCCGCGGCGATAAACCGGGGCCCGTAAATAGGTGGTACTGGGAGGATATTCATATGTGCTATTATCATCCACATTGTCGCAGCTGCAGCATTATATATATTATATATTTCAGATATTATAATTAACCTATATGCACCAGCTATTAAAATCAAAACACTATTTATCGAGGAAATTAAAAAATAATACAATGTTACGATTACAGCACCTATCTTGTAAAATAAGTTTTCCATTTTCAAAGATATGTAATAGGATACCGACTGAGATCTGAGAAATATATCGCTTATACCGTCTATATTTTGTTTCAATTTCTTCCGATATTTTTCAGATTCCCTTTTTATTTCACTGGTATATTCAGTTGTTTTCTCTAAACTTTTTTGAATATTAATCACAGGTTCGTCTAATTTTTTTGTTTGTTCTTTGAACAAAGGGTTAATTGTTTGTTTTACACAATGGTGAAAATTACGTAGTACAGATACTTCTGGCTTTATAATAGATACAAAAGGCATTAATTGGAATTTACATCTATGTTTTTCAAAATCATTGTTATATATATTTTTAAGAAATAATATATGAATGATCATTGTAACAACTGTTGTTAACAAAATAATACTAACAATAGTTATAATAGCCCAAGGTAAATAATTTAATTTTGAATCATCAGACATTTGATTATTATAAGGTAATAATGTTTTTCTAATAAAAAAATGATTTCATATTATTGTATACTTTTGATACAGTCACCAGACCTCACTCTATGAACCCATATAAGTTATTGAACCTTAATCGGAACGATTTACCAAGAAAGGGTTCGTTTAAATATAAAAATATTACTCACGAAGATTATAGAATAAATAAGCACGATATATCCGAACATATGCTTTCTAAATGTTTGCTTTGGTTTAAAAAGAATACTCCTTCTTCTACATTACACGAAAAAAAGAGATGCGTACAATATTTAAATTTAAAAACAAAAGACAAAAAAGGCATAGAGCTTACTGATTCCGAACATAAGGTATGGAGTAACCCAGTAAAGAGACATGCCTTTATATCGAACAAGGTCTTTAAGAATGAGATACTTCCGGTTGAGTTAGGACTTAATAAGAACTACGAGATATCTAAAATTGCTTTCGTATTAAAATCAGTTAACAATGACGATAAAGGAGATATACTTTTAACAAAGGGAAGAGTTATATACATTTGTATGGGCATTGACCATGGTATTAAAACGTGGTATATTACAAATGGTTACAAGAATAGGAATCAATATAAAACAACGAATAGAATAAAATATCTTACATCTCAGGAAGTAAAAAATTTATTCAGTTTATAATTATAATGGGATATGTGTATGTACCAAATTGGTTCAATGGATTAATAAAAATAACAATAATCCTTGTTTGTGTTATATTATTTACTTTGTTAATTACTGTATATGGATTAAGGCACGTCGTAAGAAATAATTGGTCTGTTTACAGATGTGACCCCTTCGTAATGCCATTCGCAGGATTTTTCGGTTACGAACCTGTTTCTAATTTTAATAACTGTATTCGTTTAAATGTAAAAGAATCTTCAAAAGCTTTATTTTCTCCGTACAATGATGTAGTGAGTTCATTTCAAAATAATTTGAGTGCACAATTAGGTAGTTTATCGGATGTAAATTTAACAAGTAATATTGCAAGAACAAATACAACATTTGCATTGAGCGATATTATGGGTAAAATGGGAAACGTTGCGACTACAACTGAATTTTTAATGATAAAAATTAAAAGTATATTTGAAAAAATATTAGCATTATATGTCACGTTGTTGTATGCTGGATGGTCTATGATAAAAGGAGTGGAAGCTGTCGCCAAAGATAAAAAGATCAAAAAAGGGATGAAGTTGTTAGATACAGTTTCTAACTTTTAAATTTATATTGACAATAATAATGTGGTGGATAACAGTGTTTATTGTCGTTTTTTTTACTATAATTATTTTACTATCTCTTTATTCTACAGAAGTCAAGGGTACTTTCTTAAAAAAAGATTTAAAATGGCCTCCGTATATATCTAAATGTCCTGATTACTGGATTCTAAATGAAGAGGATACAAATTGTAAATCAAATAATATCAATCTTGGAAAAGATACAGAGGATTGTAAAGAGTTCATACCATACAATGATGACATGTCCCAGGAAGAAAAAGATTCACTTCATCAGAAAGCGAGAGTATGTGATATTTCTTGGCATGGGGTTTATTAAGAAAAATGGTATAAGAGGATATGAAGAATATAGTAGTATACAATGGCACACATTGACTATTACAACGGTGTAAGAAACATGATGGATATTATGAAAGATTCTCATTCTAACCTAATTCGACGCGTTTGTCAGGAATTGGGTGCGGATGATAGGGCGGATGAAATTATACATAAATACGTGGACGAATCCATTAAAATGAAAAAGTTTAAAGATGAAAAAGCACCAAAGCATGCAAAGACGAGTTATATGTTCTTTTGTGTTGACAAGCGTGCAGAACTTAAAAAGAAACGCCCTGATTTAAAATTCTCTGAAATTATGCAGATTCTTTCTGAAGATTGGAAAAAAATTACAGAAAAACAAAAAGACAAATATGTTTTGGCTGCCGAAAAGGATAGAGAACGCTATGAAAATGAAGTAGAAAAATATGAACAGCAGTTATATAGCAGTACAATGAATAATGAATAATTTAAATGTTTTTTAATTTAGACATTTCGTGTCCAAGTTCATAGCAAAATTGATTATATTTTTTCCAAAAATCTTTATTTACAGTGTTTTTATTTATTTCATTTGTCTTCTTTTTAAAATAAAAGGGTCTTTCATCATATTTTAAATTCGGGATTTTAGAGGTTTGTTCAATAGGTATAATTCTATTTGATTGTAAAATGATACCATTTACTTTATTCGTTACTTTATCTTTCGTATAAGATATTGGTTTACATCTTAATAATGTATCCAATTTACTTAAATAAGTTAAAGTAAATTTCAATTTAGGTAAATCATTAAATGATTCTGCGTATATTACTCTATATTCTGGCAATATAGTAGCTGCTAAAACAGGTACAAATATATTATTGTCAAGTAATATATAAACAGTTTCTAGATCTTTATTCAAACACTGGCCTTTAATATTGATTTTATTTGTCTTACAATAAGATATTACTGTATCTATATTAACCGGTCCGTTAAAATACCCTTCTTCTGATAATTTTTTAATATAATTTGTATTTTGAACAACGACACAACTTTTTCGAAGTGGTATTATACTAGTTATTACATTTTTGGTTTTGAACGAATATTCGTGTGGATAAATTATATTTCCTAAAGGGTTTGTAGTTACTTTTATGATAGGTTCATAATGTTTCATTCCTGAAACTTTAGAGCAATATATAAATACGTGTTTGGCATCATTATAATAATAGTGGTTTTTATCACCATTCGACGGGCAAACATAGTTAATATCATTATCCGATTTCTCAAATATATACATATTTAAACCACTCTTGAAAATCACACCCGGGTGACACAAAACACCCCAAAAGAATGTATGCGATATTTCAATTTCGGGATCTTTTATCATATTGATTAAGGTCGTCGAAGCAGTATAAATACGTTTTAAATATTTATCTTCAAAGCCTTCTATCTTCTGACTCTTTTTCCATTCTGTAAATTTTTTTTCATCATATGTTTCCTTTTCAAATATTTTAATCAATTGACCTCCGTGAATTGATAACATGATTTCTGCCTTTTTTAAATTAGCGGTGATTACATTTAGCAAATCCGCAACTGTATCGGATTTAGTATAATATTTGCAAATAACACTTAAAAAACTTCTATTTGAATTAAGGGGAACACCTTCTCTTACATAGCATGACATATTTGGTATAATATTACCAGAATTTACACTATTTGAAAAAATGTTTTTTGGATTATCTAATAAACGATGTAAGTTCTCATCAAACGACCCGAATGTTTTATCTTCTAAAGGGAATACGAGTTCTTTTTTAACATATGCTTTTGAACTTTTCAATATTTTTCTAGATTTTGTAGTTTTTTTTTTTGGTTTTTAATTTTTTTTTTCTGGAATAGGAATAGGAATGTCTTCCTTTCTTCTACTTTTATACCTGCAAGGTGGAAGTAAATTTTCGGGATGGTTTAATTTTTGTCCTAGATAAGCTCTATATTCTTTATTATCTTTATTTTTAAATATAGTATATTCATCTGGAGAAGCATTTTTCCTTTTTATTATTTCTGGTGTTATGATTTTACCTTGACATTCGGGACATTGACCATTTTTAACATAACTCTTTTTGATTAGATTCTCTTCTGATAATGGTATCATACAATTCCAACAAAAATATTCACATGCGATGTACCAATTATTCCTATACAAAAGCGAATCTGAGTAATTGTACTTTGAATTATCGATTCGTTTCTTCTCTTCGTTTGTAATAACAATAGGATGTGCTAAAGTAGGCGGTTGACACCTATTAGAAAAACTAACTAATTTGTTATTTTCTGTATATTTATAATTAAACAATTCGGGATCCATTATTTTTAAACGATCCAGTCTATAACTACTGTTTAAAGACCATTTTTTCAATGTACCTAATTTTTTTATTTGAATTTTAGTTTCTTCTGTTTTAGAATCATCGACGAGATTATTTTTTAAATCATCATCACTCGTCAGGGCTGTATAAAAGGTATCTGAGTCATTTTCATCATCACTATCCCATGCGTTGCTTTCGTTTTCCCAATTCTCACCCTGACTTTCATTTTCCCAATTGTTACTTTCAGTATCCCAATCGGTTGTTTTCTTTGATTTTATGTTTTGTTCCGTTATAAATTTATTTAAATCATCAATATTTTCAATCGTATTACCTTTCTTTGAATCTTCAGAATTAAAGTATGTCCAAAATGTATACAATACCATATCATATACATACTTTGCTTCAAACCAACTTTTTATACCAGTCAAAGTAATACGAGTTTCTCTGTCATTTGTCCCATTCGTTATATCAACAACCGGACCTTTTGTATCGTTCGAGTTCAATATTTTACGATCTAAGTTATCGATTTTCTCAGAGCTATCTTTTTTTGTAGTCATATAAATCGTAGTAATTCTATTGAGTATTTCTTCTTTGTCTTGTTCATCCCTATTCACAGGTATGTTTTGATTCAAAACAAAATTTACATTATCATTATTTAAATAATTTTTAACACGAATGAAATTTACAGTTTTTCCACTTTTCTTATTTACATAATAAAATGGTATTAAAGAGTCTAAATAATCTTTCCATTCCAATGGAGATTTACCAGATTCTTTTAAATTATTATAATTCAATTCAGCTACAGTGGTCATTGTCCTAATCTTGATATTAGATTTTGATATAGAATCAATCTTTTTACTCATAGTTAAATTTTTGGTTATCTTAAATTTATTTACTACATCAATAATTCGTGTTTGTACATCATTTATTATATTATTCCAATCATCTTCATATAAATAATCCCCAACATGAGATGTTCTGAAAAAAACGTTAATACCTCCCTTTTCATATATTTTAACCGTTATATATTGGTTTTTATACAATAGTTTTATTGATAATCCATGAATGCCTTGAGAAATACTTTTCTTTTTGTATGATTTTAATTCTTTATTATTTTTCTTAGCCCACTCCTGTTTAGCATCATATTTCCTCTTAGAATCATCGTATAATTTTGACCATTTCCTTAATTGTGAAACATCTGCAAATTTTCTATAAATTTTCCTTTTTGTTTCGTTATTATCATCATAAATCATAAATGGTATTTTTGAAGATAATGGAAATACTTCAAAAATTTTTTCTATGTTCAACCAAGGGCGTAGTTTGTTTGAAACTACATCCGCATACATAAACGTACATGCGAAACCTTTCTTGATGTTATTATATTGAATCTGTTCATTTGCAGTAGAAGCATTTTTTACTAATTTATTAACAATTGTAGTATGTTCTGTTACTATGTCTGCATTATATGGAACTTGAGGTGAATATAGGGCGTCATTGTTTAATATGTCACGTGTCGTAAAATATACGTCTTTATTTTTGTTTAATAAAATATCAATATGTTCTTCGTACCTGTGTATATAATATTCTTTGGTTTTAAAAGGAGATGCATCAGTTGAAAACCAAACATATATATCTGACGGGTTCGTTTTTCCATCTAATATAAACGTACATATCTTCTTTTTTAGCTCCAAAATTGTATCAATTTTGGATATTGTAAATTTTGTTAAATTCATTTTTTTGGATTTTTCTAAATGTGTTCCAACAGGAAGGTTGTTTGAATTTAGAATTTTTTGTAAATCTTTTATTGTTCTATTTTTAACTGCTTTTTTTAATTTGGTATCATCCAACAGTCCTATACATATATAAGAAGATGTAATTTCATTATCTTCACATAAATAGAGTGTTCCCATTGTCTTATTTTTTATTTTTATTTACAGTAAAAAATGGTTTTTTCTTATAATGAACCCTAACTACATTGTTTTTTGTATTGCGATTATATCTCTTGTTGTTTATCTTTATTTAACAGCTTATTCTCCATCATTAATTTATGTTCGTTCGACAGAAGATAATAACGTACATTTGGTACAAAACAAGCCAGATAAAGTAGACGCTGCCAATTTGTTTGCAGAAATAAAAAGAAGAAATCGGGAACTTGTAAAGAAATTCGTTGAAAAATATGGCGACAAAGATGGTAGAGTCAATACTCTTGCAAAAAGATACAGAGATGACAGTATTCGAGAAGCAGTACCAAAAGTGAATCAAACAAGTTATAGTTTAAATAAGGGTGAAAAGATAGTTATTTGTGTCAGAAGCAAAGATTCAAAAAGTCAACTCACAGATATCAATACTGTCATGTTTGTTGTACTTCACGAACTTGCACATCTTATGACTTTGTCGATTGGGCATAATGATGAATTCTGGGAAAACTTTAGATTTATTTTAGCTCATGCGATTGAATGGAAATTATATACAGTAGAAAATTACGAAAAAAAACCAAAGCCATATTGTGGAATAAAGATAACAGAATCACCATTGGAAACGAAAGACATACCTAAGTATATCGCAAGTAAAGAAACGAGAGAATCGTTTACCCAATTCTAATATTTATAAACATTAAGGAATAATATGGAAGAAATAAAATGTCCCTCAAATTACCCAGAACCATCGTGTCCGAATACTATGAACCCTAGAAAACTCGAAAGTGGTGTAACATGTTGTTTTAAAGGTAAACTCAATAAATCTGATAACACAAAAAGAAAAAGAATACAAAAACAATGTACATCTAGAAATCCTTCTGTGTCGTGTCCGATAAATCATACCTTAAAAAAAATAAGCATCAAAAAAAGGTCTAAAGAATGCTGTGTTCCGAACACAACAAAAAAAGAAAAAAGAAAAAAAGTACGAAAACAATACGATATTTTGTTAGATTTTATAAAAAAACAAAATCTAAATGAAATCCAAAAAATAATTGTTAAAAGTGCAAAAAAATGTGTTCATATATCTGATAAAGAAACAAAGGGCTCATTCATAAATTCAATAGAACTTTGCCAAAATAAAATAAAAAAATCTTGCAATTCTCAATGTTCAATGTCTGAAAATAAATGCTCCCTTACACTTACACAAAAAGAATTTGACACGTTTACAGAACTAGTCTCGAGAGAGATTATGTATAATTACAGAAGAAAAGATGATATATTAAATGGCTCAATACCAGACTTTATTGTAAATGAACTTAAATTTGATCAACTTAAAAATACGTTTTATCATAAAGATGACAATGATTTCTATAAATGGGTGAACACAAACGTCAATATAGGTAATTATGATAAATACATGAATTACTCATTCGAAAATTACAACACAGATGATTCAAAAAAAATAAAAAAGAATTATCACATCAATACAAAAGGATTGGTCTTACCATATGCATGGCACTCTATATTGCATCTTGATTATAGATACAATAATACAAAACCCATGGATTGGGTTAAAAGTATAGAACCATCAAAAAGGAAAGAAATTAAAGAAATCGTTGGTGACATGAAAAAAGATATAGACGATGCCTTAATGAAAAAAGTGTCTTTAATTTTGGAATCCACTATACTTGTTTTGTATTTAACAGATGCAAAAACACAACCATCTAATCTAAAAATATATAACTATGAAAAGGATAAAAAAAATAAAACGTATTACATATTCTTTTTTTACGATAGGTATTATCCTGTATTTTTATATGAAAATATTTATACGTTTAAGAATTTATCAGTTGAAATGATGAACATGATAAATAATTAATTTGTACTTGGTTTATATGTTGGAGAATCTATAGGATAAGTAGTAGGTAAGTAAGTCGGTTTCTTTGAAGGTAAGTAGGTTGGCAAACCAGTCGGAAAAGAAGTAGGTACATATGTGGGTTTCTTTGACGGAGAGTTTAATGGACCCTTACTCGGAAAATCACTAGGAGCGTAAGATACGTGGGTGCTAGGTACACTTGTAGGAATATAAGAAGGTTTCGTACTTGGTCTATAAGATGGAGACCCGATTGGACTTACACTGGGTACGCCCGATGGCTTATTCGTTGGTTTATACGATGGCTTTGAAGTAGGAACACTTGAAGGACTATACGTCGGGCGTTTTGTATTTTGACGAGTTGGAGAACTAACCGGTCTCTCCGTAGGTACATATACCGGTTTATTCGTTGGTTTATACGATGGCTTTGAAGTAGGAACACTTGAAGGACTATACGTCGGGCGTTTTGTATTTTGACGAGTTGGAGAACTAACCGGTCTCTCCGTAGGTACATATACTGGTTTATTCGTTGGTTTATACGATGGCTTTGAAGTAGGAACACTTGAAGGACTATACGTCGGGCGTTTTGTATTTTGACGAGTTGGAAATAGTACGGGACCGAGTGTCGGGGAATATGATGGAGACTCGGT
>Ga0209091_10000550_pt1 | contig 35583 bp, 36 predicted proteins | sample ArcticOcean_MG_C_6_FD_187438 | JGI IMG/M metagenome (GOLD analysis project Ga0209091, IMG submission 187438) | Marine microbial communities from western Arctic Ocean - ArcticOcean_MG_CB8_128 (SPAdes) (version 2) | ecosystem: Environmental > Aquatic > Marine > Oceanic | place: Arctic Ocean...
ACCTCTAGCATCGTCTATCTCTTGTCTAGTAAATGATTTACCTTTATAGTTATAAGTCTGACTTTCTAAAGCGGCTGAAGCTTGCTTTAATGGTGTGCTTTTCATATATTTATATTTTATTGTTATTCTTCACCTGGTGGTAGAGTAACTTGATTTTGGCTTTTAATAAGATCTTCTCTAAACTTTATTTTTTCAGCTTCACTTAAGCTGTCGTATTGCTCTATAAAAGGTTTATCTCCTTCAACTTCTTGTTTAGCTTCTGCTATTTTTCTAGATCTTCTAGCCGCGTCACTTATTTTTCGATTAGCTTCAGCTCTTTTTTGTGCATAAGATCCCGCAGCAACTTGCTTTAAGCTTTTTAAATAATTTTCAGATAGCCACTTTCTTAGTTTCGAATCGTTCTCTATTAATAATAAATCATCACTCCAGCCATTTGTAGATTTTCCATCTTCATCACGAACCATGTTTAATGGAACATCAGATATTACAGTGTCATAAACCATAGACTCCATATCTTCTCTGCCCATAGTATTAAACATTTGGTTTAATTGATATCTATAGTTGTCTTCTAATCCACCTTCTATTTTAGCAGCGCCATTTTGAGCCTTATTAGTAAGAGTCATTATATTATTAAAACCTTCGTTGTTTACAAGAAAATAATTATAATCTCCGTCTTTGTCAAATTCTGAATAATCTACATAATTTTCACCAGTACCTATGGAAAAACCTCCAGTTGGGTTTATTACAATATCATATTCACTGTTTTTAAACATAGCGTCTAAAGACTCACGGTTTGAGGCTTGGCTTATAGAGTTGTTTCTATCGTCTTCGTAGTATTGGTCTCTTTTGTTTTTAAAGCCGTCCATGTTAGCGCTAAGGTTTTTAAAAGCAGCGTCTATTGAATTCATTTTATTAACAGCTTCTAAGTATCCAGGGTCACTAGCATCTAGCTCTGAAGCTTTTTTAGCAGCCGCGGCATAATCATTTCTGTTTTTTATTAAGAATTGATTAACTTCTGGACGCATGGATTCTTCTACCTTAGACACATCTATGGTTTCCATACTGCCAACGTAGTTTTTAAGCTCTACTTCATCTTGTCTAGCTTTATACATTGCGTCTCTCATAGCCATCATAGCTATTTCTGTTGGGCCTGATTGGGCCATACCTGCATTGAAACCTGACTGAGCGTTGTTAAAAGTACCTGCAGCTTGTCCTGCGCCTAGTATTAAAGATTTATTCGCCATGTTAGTCTATGTTTATTACGCCAGAGTCAATAAGATCACCGGTAGCCCCAGCTATTTGACCAACCCCACCTGTTATTGAGTTTGTGGCTGCGTCTCTAGCAGCATTAGCAGCGCCAAGTCTTGATTGAGACATACCAAGCATTGTTTCTGTTTTGTCTTTTTCTGAAGCTCTAGATTCTTGAGCACCAGCTAATTCAGCGTTTTGAAGACTCATTCTACCACCTGCAGCTTTCATTTGGTTTTGAGATTCTTGTTGACCTATGCTAACTGATGATTGTTGAGCTTGTTGATTACTAGAACCAGCTAAAGCCTGAGCCATAGCAGCTATTCCAGAACCTCCAGCCGCGGCTCCCATACTACCCATTACGTTTGCTTGGCCTTGTTGAGCTTGCTCTCTAGCAAAATCAGCAGCGCCAGTGTTTACTGAAAGATCTTCATAAGCGTTATCTAAATTAGCGGCTAAGTTTGATGTGTCTAAGTTTTCGTATCTAGCTTTGTTTCTAGACATTTCTGCTTGAGCAGCTCTTTGCTCTTTTTTTCTTTTACCACTACCGATAATCCCGCCAGCAACACCCATAAGCCCGCCTAGCCCTTGAGCCATTGCGCCTCCTATCTGTTTTAGTGGTGATTTTTTGTATAATCCTTGTGCCATTTTATTTATTGTTTATCTTATTATAATTACAGGTTATTTACTACTTTCAAATATTTCTGATCCAACTGAAAATAATTCAACCTCTGTTGTCTTGTCGTTTCTAAATTGAGCCTCCGCATAATAGCCTTTTAAATTAGAAGTATTGCCTATAGCTTCTTTAGTAAAGAATATATAACTAGAGTTTCCAGGTGGAACTGTTGTGACGTCTATTTGAGCTGTCACAAGAACTGTGCCGTTGGCTTGAATAGCTATAGCCGTAACTAAACCAATTTCTATTACTGTATCATTTGCTCCAGCGTAATACAACGTGTCTCCAATTTGTAAAGACACGTTAACTGCTGTTGGGAAAGTTAGTGTTATTGCTTGTGTAGGCATATTTTAATTTTTATGGACAGTTTCCGCTATCAACTGCTCTTGTTATTGTTGTTGAACCTGTTGGATCAACTACTGTTGGATCAAATCTATTAGCACAGAAAGTAGTAGCGGTTGAGCTAATAGCTATTGTTATGCTAGCTAAAGCGTTTGTAGCACAGTCTATGTAAGAAACTTTAACTGTTTTAGAAGGATTTTTTACGGTTGCAAGTGGATTGTATACCACAGAGTACTGATAACACGCTTGGTCGGTCCCATCGTTACAAACAGTAGAAGTTAAAGTTGCAGTAACATCTCCTTTTACAACAGGTACAGGTGTTTGAAGAGCGCAGATTGCAAAGTCAGCTTCTCCTTTAACTGGATACACTGTTCTTGTATTTTTAGTTACACAGTCATAATACTGTAAAAGTCCACCTTGATTGAAAACTCCTGACCCTGCGCCAGCTATATTCCAGCTTCTACATTCGTTTGAGGTTCCAGATATAGTTAAAACTTGAGCAAGATCTAAATTAAAAGTTTTGTTTTCGTCTCCATACTTATCGACAGAGCCAATCGTGGTAACAGAGGCAATTGTTGAAGACTCATTAAGAGTAACTTCATATCCAAGACTAACTTCGCTTCCACCAGAGGTTGTGAATTGTAAACCAGCACCACTTATTAAAGTTAAATTACCGCCACTAACAGTTATATTAGTACCACTAACACCAGTCACTACGTATGTTGCGCCAATTGGCACGCCAAAACCTGCAACTCTCATACCTGTTGCTATACCTGTAGCTGATACAACGGGTATAACATTAGCATTATTTATAGCAGAAGATGTGGCTGCTTGAATAACCGCAGTGTTAGACCAGGCCGAAACGTCTGGCACTGCATCTATACTTAAATCATTACCGTTAGCTGCAGAAACAGTCCAAGTCCAACCAACAGTATAAGCAGAAGAACCAACAGTAGGTACACTATTTGCTGGATACGTTTTCAATTGGTTAACCGCGCCAGCTAAATTAGCTATAGTCATACCTGATCCAGTAGCTGTAAACGTTAATACGGTATCTGTTTTTTGATATATGTAAAAAGGATTAGCTAAAGGAAAAGGATTTACTAGATTTCCACCACCTATAGTAAAAGCGTAAGTAGCGTTACTTGTAACAACTGGTATATCTATGTTTATATCAAAGTAACCTGCAGCTGGTATTGTTAAAGTAGGCGTGGTGGCATAATATGTTATAACACCCACAGCGCTTATAGATGCAGCGTAATAAAGTATTTGACCATTACTAGAAGCAACTGTGAAACTAGCACCAGCGGCTCCATATACTCTAAGAACTCTTGAAGCGCCAGAGTAAGGAGCTAAAGAGTTATCAACTCTATAGTTATTTATTTTTACTAGAGGTACAAATATTAAAACTTTAGCAGGAATAGCCAACGAAAGATTATTGTTGTATACACTAACGTTAGGAAAAGTGTAATAAATTTTTATGTTTATACTTGTTAAGTTACCTGAAGCATCTAGTGTTTTAGTGTAAATTATATTGTAGTAATCTAAGTCATTTGTACTTACTACATTGAAATCTGTTTCAAACTTATAACCAGAAGAAACAGTATATGTTTTTTCTAAAAGTAATACCTCTTGCCCTTGTAGTCCAAATGCAGAAAAACTTATTTCTTCAGGAACTGGACTATCAGCTACTATAGACATGTTTGTACTAACTCCAGTAACTTTAAAAGAACCTTCTACTGTTAGCCTTTGCTTAACAGCAGATCCACTTATACATAAGCTTTTAACAGTATTAGCTGAAGGCATTGCAAAAGGATTATCAAACGTTACAGTGCAAGTCACGTTAACTCCGCTTTGAGTAAAAACAACTGTAGCTATATTTGCTAAAGTAGTATTGATCCAAGCAAAATCCTCTGCATTAACTACGTAACCTAAGTCTGGAGTTATAGTTAGTACTGCTGTTTGAAAACTTGCAAACACGTTTGCTCCACCTGTAACAGAATAAGTTACGTTTGTTATAGTATAATTATTATGAGTTTGTGTAGCCATTATAATGTGTTCATGTTAGTTATTTGAGTTATTACACCATTTTGATATGTCACAAATTTGTACGTAGCGGGTAAAGCAGCCCAGCCAGCGTTTGTTTTTAAACAAGGAGTACAGACGCTAGCGTCACTATAGTTCGTTCCGTTGTACGTTTGATCGCTTCTGTATATTAATATACCATTAGCTGGTGATAAAGTAGTACCGCCATCGCCAAACAAAGTAGCGCCAACAACTATTCCTTGACCAGCGTTATAAGTATATTGATCTGTATATCTACCTAGTTGGTTTGTTGGTATTTTAGTTATAGCGTTGCTGTTTAACCAACTTACTATAGCTGACTTCATCGCGGCTGCTCTTGAGGCTGGGTTTGATATTGCTCCTCCAACGGTTCTTATATTTATAAAGTAACTACCTTGCCCAGCAATGCTTTTGAACCAGCCTAAAAACGCTTGAAATTTAGTCTTAGGTGATACAGTACCACATCCAGATAAAGTGTTATATTGAGTTTTTGCAGATATAGTTCCGTTAGTAACTGTTATTATGTAGTAAGTGTTAGGTACGCTTGTGCCAGAAACGTTAGCGTTTAAAGCATCGTTACTAGGCGTGCTTGCTGGATCTATGTATAAAAATCTTCCAGTGTAAGCTGATTGCTCATTATTTTCATCAAATAAAGTAGTATTAACATTAACCCCTTGACTAGCAAAGAACTTAAAATCTATGTAATTTTTCACAACACTTGTGTCTCCATTAGGAAATTGATTATAGAAATCCTCTATAGCACACTTAACTAATTGATCTGATGTTACCTGTCTAATGTCAGTAGTTACACCTCCACCACTTGAGTTACAACTCCAGTTATACCAAAACTTTTTAGTAGTATCAGGTACTAAATCTCCTCCAGTGCTACAAGCAGTGCTAATATTGACAGTTAAACTATAGTCAGTTGTTGCGCCACCACTGATAACAGCGTTACCTAAACCTTGTGTTGGAAAAGCACTAGAGTCTATATTGTTATCACAATTGTCGTTGTAATAAGTTGTTAAACCTTTTATTTTGTTAAAATATTTATTTTCTTTCTTAACAAACTCTTTTATCTGACCTTCTTCCATGTCAGTGTTAATATAATTAGTATACCAACCTGGCGTAAAAGTTTCACTGTTTATTATAGAAGGAGTTATTTGTTGATCAATAACTTGAGCTATGCTTAAACCACTTAAGCCAGACGTAGTTCCGTAAGTGTATTTTCTTGAATCAGAACCAGAGTAGTTTAAAGTTTTAAAACCTTTTATAGATTCTGTTACATCATTAATTATAACATTAACAGAGCTATCGTATTGATCACCGTAGAAATTATTGTGCACACTGTTAGAAGCATGTTCCCATATCAAGCCTGTATTAAAAGTGTAGTACTTATCGTTTAAAGATACACCACTTTCTAGAGGATAGAATATAGAACCTGCTTTAGAGTAGTATGATTTTCTACTAGTCCAACCACCAACCGTTTCTTTGAATGAAACTGTAGTTGTTTCTATATCATCTGACTCGTCATTAGGTACCTCACAATGTGTTCTATCTTTTGGTGTTTTAGAAAACTTATCTTGCCACTCTTGTGTTAAGTTGTCTAAAGTTATATTATAGTTTTCTTTATCATCATTATAACTACCTATTATTTTTACACAGCTAGGTAAGTTGTCTGCAAAGAAATCAGTCATGCCTTTTAAAGCTATGTTAGTTATACCATCTTGCGATAATCTAATTATAGCTCCTCTGTTTTTGTCTGAAAAATAACTTCTAAAGCCATAAGCAGCAAAAGATTCTGGGTTTTTGCTAATACCAAATTCACCAGCGTATGCTTGCGCTTGCCCTAACACAGCTTTGTTAGAAGTTATATTAGCACTGCCGTCAGCGTTAAATAGAGCGTCTTTGTTGGCTAATATACTTAAACACTTATCTTCACACAATGTAACTAAGTTAGTGTTTCTAGAGTGCAGTTTCTGTATTGAACCATACTCTGGATTAACATCTTTAGTTATAGGTTCAGCTTGTATAAATTGGTTTAATCTATTAATACCAGATGTTGAGTTGTATATTTGAGAAAATATAAGACCATTAGATCTTCTTTCCTCCATGTATGGTTCATCTAATATAGTAGACACTTTTACACCTTTGCCAATCTTAGGCGCGTTAAAATCATCTCTTATTCTATCAGACTCAACACCGTTACCAAAAGAGTAACAATTAAAATAGTTTAATAAAGTAGACTGTGTATTTATGTTTGCAATAGCAATCGCGTTACTAGCTTCGTAATATATATCTATATCAACAGCTTCTTTAGGTTCTGTTTCAAAAACAGCAGGATTAGTAGATGATAGTATTTTATTGTCATCGCTTATTACTTCTTCTACTATTTCAAAACCTTGTATGTAACTCAACGCTAAAAGGCCACCGTTACCAACAAAGTCCTCAGATATAGGTGTTTCTAATTCTATAGCAAGTCTGTTAGCGCTATTACAACCTATCCCAGCTTGAACACTATAGCATTTGCTTCCTACGTAACCGCTTTTCTTTTTACCTCTTTTACCGAACATGCGGTATATGTTTTTTATCTCATAGGGTTTAGTGGTTGAGCCATCACTCATTATCACTCTTATTAACGCACCGGCGTTAGCTGCTTTTGACATAAAATCACCGTATAAACCTCCACCTCTTGGCCCAGCAGAATCAAATCCTCCACCACCGACGTAGCTTATACCTATAAAACTTCTACCTGTTTTAGCACCCGCGTAATACACGCTACCAAATAGCTCGCTGTTTGAATTAGCTGGTTGCCCTGTCCATTGCTTATCTTCATTATACCAGTGCGAACCATTTCCTCCAGTCTCTAAGCCATTACATTTGTAATTACCTTGACCACACGTTGCGCCTTGTTGCTCTGCGTCGTCGGTAAATTTAATACCCCATCTTCCTCTATCACCGCTAGTTCGACAAGTATTAGTACTTTGCTTAACGCTGGCTGCAGTGCCTGGAGTACTTTGCATTAGCAAGTTACTAACTATACCGTATCTTTTATTTAATGATGCAAAAGGTTTTACAATGTTAACCTCAAAATCTGTATCTCTATTTATTTTAACAAAAAACCTACCTTCAAATTCAGGTAGTCTTTCTTCTTCGTTTTTATATACGTTTATTTTTACGCTGTCTCCAGAATCAAGCCCAGCAGTTCCCATCCAAGAAGCTGTAGAGTCTAGAATATCGTCTAAATTTATTTCGTACTCATCACCAGAACCAGTTGGGCCACCAAACTTAACACCAATTATATCTGTTGTATTTGTGCCATCTGATATAGTTAAAAAACTATCACCGTTAAAAGAGATTTTAAATTGATTGTTTTCATCAGCAGAAGGACCGTTAAAATTTATCTTACTAAAACCAACCTTAAATCCATTTAATACAGTAACATCAGCAGATGCTATAATCTTCTTAGATCTAGCTATAAATTCTGGTGCTTGAGACTGAACGTCTAATACTTTATATCTACAAGGCCCAATTGAAGGCTTACTAACATCGTGCTGCTTTTTAAGTATTAAGTAACTGTCTATTTGTACTTTGCTTACCTCAGAAGAAGGAAAACTCAACCAAACGTTTCCGTCTTCGCCAAAATAAAATCTATCTAAAGCTAGATTATAGTATTCGTTAGATATATCTTTAATGAAATATTTGTAATGAGTTACCCAGTCAGGTATAGCCGTTGTGATAGGTGGTACCTCTCCGATAAATTTATTTATTCCGTTAGAACTATCTTTGTCTAGTTTAACCGTAGCTGTTGGGCTAGTAAACACAGGTGTTTGTCTACCGTAGGCATCTTGAAAAACAATACCTAATTGATAATTTCTTATTGACTTTATTGAAGCAATAGGATTATCTTTATAAGGATTTTCTTCTGGGTCATCGGATATACTATTTATATTCGCCTGATGAACACTTGTTGTAACTCTTAAATTAACTACAACTTCAGGAGGTGTAAAATTCTGTAAATAGTTTGCAAATATTAATCTGTTTGCTGTAACCTCTTGAGCCTTAGCTTTTCTAGGAACATTATCCCATGGTCTTAATAATTGATTAGATTCTACAACAGCGCCTATAAGTTCGCTTTTTATATTTAAAGTTGTAACGTTTCTATCTTTTAAAGTGTCAACTACATATATATTGTTTGATGTTGCTTTTTTGTATAACACATCTAATTCAACAACTTCATGGCTACCCCAATCTAAAGGAACGCTTGTTGTACCTATATTAAGATCTCTTAAATTATTGATCATTCCCTCATTATAACCATCTGATGATAGGTATTCAAAATCGTCACCTAAAAAAGCTGGACCTGAAAATGGTGAAAAGCAAGAGTATTCTCCGTTTTCATACTTCCATCTGTAAGCAAACCTAGGAAAATCAAATTCAAACATAGGATCTTTTTCTTCTAGTAAAGCATCCCAAACTATTAAATCTGTCCCAGTTTCTCCAAATCTGTTTATTTTAGAAGGTATAGACTGTATTTGACATGTAATACTTTGATTGTTTACTGTAACTACCGTTAGTCTTATAGTGTATTCGTCAACATTATTGTAGTCGTCTATAGCACTACCCGTTAAAATTATAGTATCACCTATTGTCCAACCAGTAGGAGATTCTGAAACTATTATATTAACGCTAGCCATGTTAGCAGCGTACGTTGGTGTATCTAATAAAGAGTCTTCATACCACTCACCATACGTAGGTAATGGAGCGTAAACCGCTGCGTCATTAGCTGTTTCTGCTTCTTGTATGTAAGTAAAGTTATAGTAGTTGTTAGCAGAAAAAGTAGTTGACACAGGTGTTATACCCGTACCTGGTCCGCCAACTATAGTTGTTGACATCCCTAAGTAAGGCGCGCTCAATGGAGATTTTTTTATAACAGTAACATCTTGCTCTGAGAAAGATGAAGTTAAAGGTGTTGAGTATGTTTTACTTGATTTGTAGTACGTTGGAATTAACGTGTGGGTAACAAAATTTACAGATCCTGCTTTAAACTTTTTAATGTTTATTTTTTTAGGTTCTGTATTATTGTCTGTGAAGAATAATAGATCGTCTATTATATTTATACCTGTAATTAAATAGTCTTTGCTAAATTTTAATATATTTTCAGTGTCTACTAAAACTGGTGTTACGTCACCTGTTTTTTGATCAAACTCAGCTATTATACTGAGAGCGTTTTTTCCAGAATCTGCATCAGTAGCTATAAACCAATATATACACTCTGTAGGCTCGTGTCTTATTGAGCCAATACATATAGGGTTGTATAAATTGCTTATGTAATTAGATGACCAATCACCAGTAGAGGAAGGGTTGCCTTTTAGCTCGGTGTTACCTTTTAAATTTTGTAAAGCACCAACATTGCTAGATTCAGAAGTTGACACGGTAACGTTCAAAGCATCTCTGTATTGACCGTTTGGAACCATTCTCTCATCGAGATCATGATTCATCTTCCCCTTAGTAAAGTTATGAATAAATTCTGGCATATTTTAGTGTTTTATAATCTTAGACTTACCTCTCATTACTTGAGTTAACTCTTCTGATTTTAAATTTGATAATCTTAACTTAGCTTGACGAGTAGCCGCAAACTTTTCTTTTTTAAATCTCATTACTAAGTACTCTTGTGTGTTTGCTCTTGTTGCTAGTATCGCATAAGCTATGTGCTTGTACATTGCCTCTTCAGCAAATTTGTGTACAATCATCTCACCATCTGTACCAAGGGAATCACTTACATATTTTAAAGTAATTATTTTGCCAGATAAGCTGGAGTCAAAAAATATTCTACCTCTTAGATTGTCTATAAAATAAACACCATTACTATTAGCAAACTCAGGCTCTAATCCATATCTAGCCCCTTGAGCTCCTTTATATCTTTCAAACTCATCTAAACTATCTGAATTTGTTGTGTTTCTATTTGTAGCGTCTCTAAACTTATCCCATGTTTCTGAGTTAGCTGCGGTTAATAAAGTTCCGTCAGTGTCAAAAGTGTAATCATAGCTACTATCCTGTATTAAGGCTTCTGGATTACTAGTTTTTCTAGTTGGCATTAATATTCTTTCTATACCATCATTATCTAACCAAGATAGTTTAACGTAGTTAACAAAGTCATGAGGTAACTTCATTGATAACGAAGGTGGTATCTCTATTTCTTGTGATTTAAAAGATTTTAAAGTATCGTAACTAAGCTCTGCTAAGCCTCTTTGTGCGTGGAAAGCAATATCTGCTCTTCTTATTTTACTTATTATCTTGTCTTCACCTACGTAAGATATAATGAAATTGTTTATTATGTTTTCTAATGAAACATACTGGTAGTTTCCAAACTGCTCTGTAGCTAATACTTCTCTAAGTAATATAGGTAGACCTAATAAAGGTGAGCCATCGGCAGCTTGTATGTTAGCGTTTATGTTAGTGTTATTAAATACTAAATTGTAACTATTATTAGGAGTAACGTCACCTGGGCTAGTACCATTATAAGAATAACTATTCTTGCTTACCTCTATGTTGTTTATAAATATTATTATATCAACTTGCTGAGTAGGTCTAGTTGCAAAATAAGCCACTGTAACTGGGCCAACCGTTAGGTTTCCAGAACCAGCTCCAATAAAGCTTTGACTCTGCTCGTAATAACCTTGTTGTGTTCCTTGAAATAATGGCATATCTTATTGTTTTTCTTGTTGGATTGTTTGCATTTCTTCTTGATTTGCAATTTGATACATTTGAACTTCCTTAGTAGATAAGCCAGCTAATTCTAATATTTTTTCTACTAAAGCAATCTCTTCTGATTGATGTAGTTGAAAGTTTACACTAGTAGCTGCATTATATAAAGCTTCACCATAAACCATTACGTAACCCCAGTTTGGAGCTGTTGGTCTAGCAACAGTATCGCAAGTTATAGCTGATATTATAGTTGCAGGATAAAGCTGTATTGTAGTCTCGCTTGTTCTAGTGTAAGCGGGTCTAATTAAGTTTGGAGTTGTTAGTGGAGACATCTCAAGAACTTGTATGTCTTTTTTGTTTAACTTTTCTACTATTCTAGCTACTCCGCTAGTAGTATGAATTACATTACCCAGTCTGTAATTAGCAGGAAGAGTTCCTACACCTGTGTTAGCCATAACCACAGCTACAGGCGGTGATTCAAATATACTTAACTTTTCTTCAAGTATATCTAGCATGTCTGAGTATTCTGTACTGTTACCGTGCAGTCTACCGAATTGATTTATGTCATAGAAATATTGTTCGAATATATCTAATTGAGCTTGCTCTGCAAATAAATTAAACTCTTGAGGTGTAACGTAACCACGTTGCTCTTTGTTTAATGTACTTAAAACAGTTTGATAAACAGTATCTACACTTACAGCCATAATTAATAAGGGAATTTTTTATTTAATGCTTGTTTTCTAGCGTCACATCCGCAGTCTATGCCCGTGATTTCGCTAACTTTATCTACGACTTTTTTTATTCCAGTCGCTTTTGTGATGGCTTCAACCGTATCGCCGAAACCTTTATGTTTCATGTTAAAGGCCATATAATATATTTAAGTAAATGTAACCGCCCGAAGGCGGTCACTTTACATTGTTTTTATTTTAATTTTTTGGATAAGTTTTTAAACAGTTCCATTCCATCGTCAGTTTTAAAGAAAGCAGCTAAAGCATTCATAGGGTGTTCATCGTAAGGAACAGCACATATTTTCTTGCCATTAGGATAACTAAAAACTCTTTGATCGGCTGAAAGTTTAATTAAGTTGTTTTCAACAAACTTTGCTCCAATGTTTTTTAATTCTACATTTTCATCATTTGCTAGTTGTAAGAACATTCCTGGATTTCTCCTAGCCATTAAAAGAACATCTCTTTTAATTTCTTTACTTGTCATGTTGTTTACTTCACTACCAATTTCTGATCTCAGTATAGCTTCAGCAGCGTCTACATCTAAGGACTTAGCAGCAATAAGAGCGTTAATCTCGTATTCCATGTAAGCTAAATCATCTGTTGCTTCTTCTATTTTGTTGTATTCGCTATAAGTACGATCTTTCATAGGGTGATATAGTGATAACAGTTTTTGTAAACTCTGATCCGATTTTGGAACAAATAGTTTACCGTTTCTCATTATAATTCTACCTAAAGTAGCATTACCATCTTGTTCGTCTACAAATGGAGACCAATGGTTTGTTGCGTATTTAAGTTCCCTATTATAACCTTCTACTTCGTCAAAATAAAGTAAAGGTCTTTCTGATGTATGTAAAGAAGGTATTGAAAAAACAATAGGCTTGTGTCTACCGTTTAGTTCATATAATCTATCTTTGATTTCCCAACCGTCTATTTTGGTTGGAGTTTTTCTTTTTGTTTTTTCCATGATATAATATAATTAAATAGTTTAAATAAAAGTAATAGTTACCCCCGTTGATATAACGAGGGTAAGAATTACTTAGTTTTGTATTATGATTTTTTCAATAATACGAAGTTGTTAGCAGCTTGTACACATAAACATCTTTCTGATAAGAAGTTTACAGTCATGCTATCTAAGTCAGAAGTATAACTTCCACCAACAGATCCTGTAATCCAAGATTTCATTTTTCTATCATCTGCTTCAGAAGCTCTGTAACGGATGTGTAAGAATGGTCTTGAAATATTTTTCCCCATTGATTGGTCATATACTGTTGAAGTACCAGCTGGTACAATAACACCTTCTACGTCAGCTATTAATCCACGAGTAGTAGCATCGTTTAAGTATTTCCAGTCAGACTTGTAGAAATCGTAAGATCCACGTCTAAATCCAGAGAAACCTAAATTTAAAGCCATATCCTCAGAATTGTCAAATACACCGTAAGATGTACCACCAGCTCCGTAAGAATTTTGATTAGCTAACATTTTATCAATGCTTAAAGCAGTAGATCTATCTAAGAACATCATGTTCTCTTCGATAGCTCCTTGCTTATCAAGCTCTTGTAAGATAGCATCAAACTCATCAATTCCACCACCAACGCAAGCGTTAGCAAATCCTTGATTGTTATATACTAATCCTCTTGATTCAATAGCAGCAAATAATCCTTCAGATCCAGTAAAAGTAGCAGATAATCCAGATGCAGCAACAGCTTTTTCAGCTTCAATCATTGCCATCTCTAATTTATCTTCAAATCTAATTCTAGTTTCACTTTCAGATTTTAAATACCAAAGGTACCCAGAAGCACCAGCTTCAGTAGCAACTTCAACCCATCCAATTTGTGCAGTATCAGATCCACTAATTTCATACTTACCTTTCATAATGATAGGTTTGTTATCAAATTTAGTGAATGGAGAATCTACAGATTGTTGAGACGCGTTGTCTGTTCCTTTTCCGTATTCAGAACCAAAGATGAATAGTTTTACTGCAGCAGCAGAAAATCCAGCATCATTAGCACCACCTAGTACAATACCAGCAAAATCGTAAGCAGATACTACTAAAGTAACAGTTCCAGCAGGTTTGCTTTGTACTCTTGCTTTTACAGTTAAATTCCCTTGAGAAACAACTAAAGTGTCACCTACAGAATATAACGCCCATTGTTGAGCAGCAGTTAATCCGTCACCATTTCCAACGGGATCAGCAACTAGTGTAATTGTATCGCTTGTTGCGTTTGTGTTTGCGATTGTAGCGTTATTAGATGCTACGTGAATTCTACCTTGTTCAGACCAAACTACTTGATCAGAAGCCATTGGCATTTCAGCACCAACCATTCTTAAGAAACCAGAGATAGTACGGTTACCGTATCTTTCTACTTCTTTCTCGTAAACTTCTGGTAAGAATTGCTTAGCAAAGTTAAAATCATTATCAGCAATTGACAAATAGTTATTGTCAAATGCAAGTTTGTTTGGGCGAGGTACCACATGTGATAACTCAGCGCCAGTTCCAGCTAAAGCCATAATTTTTAATTTTTAGTTTTATTAATTATTTATTTTTTTTGAAACCCCACTTAAAAGATGAACCATCTGCATCGACAGCTCTGTAAGTAGTACCTGATTTAGGTGCTTCTCCTTGAGCTTTTCTAGGATCCATACTAATGTTTTTTGTTTGAGAAATACTCTGTCTCATAGCATCAGACTTTCCTTGTTCGTAAAAATGGTTTGCAATTGCATCGGGATTCATTGCGGTGAATAAAGATTTGTGATAACCCGCAGCGTCTTCCATCTCATTGTTTTTATTAAGAAACTTCTTAACAAAATTATTGATGTTACCTTGTGTATCTTTAACCTCATTCGGGTTTTTAACATTAAACCTATACCTCTTGTCTCCGACTTTATATTCAAAACCTTTGAATTCGTCATTAAAAACTTGGTTAGTTTTATTGTTGAAAGTTTGAGTTTGCTTTTCAGCAACCTCTTGATTTTTATTATATCTGTTGAAAAAATCTACAGCCTTTTTTTGCTCAGGAGCTAACCTAGAGCCGCCTTTGATTTCTTCATAGTATTTATCTTTTAAGCTATTAAGATGATTTTTAGCGTATGCTAATTCTTCTTTTCTAGCTAATTTTTTTCTTTTAATATCTCTTTCATCTTCAGTATCTTCTTCAATAGAAAACTTATCTTCTATCAAAAAGTTTATCTCCGATGGATCTAAATGAGGTCTTGTGTTTTGATAATACTCAACTAGCAATTGATCTTCATTTAAAGCATCCACGTCTTGGTTAAGTTTAACATAGTCTTCTAAACTTCCACCAGTCTCATCTATAAAGTCTACAACTTTTTGAATGTTTTCTGGTAAAGGTTTTCCAGTTTCTTGAGCTTCAACAACTGCTTCTGCAATCTCCTCAGCTTTCTCAACAACCTCTTCTTCTGTTATTTCTTCTAAAACAGTAGGCTCTTTAGGAGCAACCTCTTCTTCAATAACAGCTACAGGTTCTTCAACCTTTACTTCTTCTTTAACTTCTTCAGCAACCTTGCCTTTTTCTGGCTTAGTTACTAATTTGTCAAAATCTATTTTATGTGTACCATCTTCTTTGACAGTAACTTCAGGTACTAGATCACCTTTTTCAGTCTCTTGAGCCTGCGGAGTTATTTCTTCCACTACCTCTTCGACTACTTTTTCTTCTTTAGCCATAATAAAATATTATAAAATTATAAAATTAATTACATAGGTCCAAACGAACCTAAGTCAAAACCACTCATATTATCATTTCCAGATGACTCAAATTTCTTTGGTGGCGCGTCGTTCTGTCTTTGGTTTATCAACTCACTTTGTTGACTAGCCTGTATTTTTGTTCTCTCGTCTTTACGATCTTCTTTGTATTGTTCTTTTCCCTTAGCATTATCAACCTCAGCATTTTTTAATTCCATGTTAAACTGAAACTCCAATGCCATTAACTCTTTCTTTAGCATTGCTTCTGTTTGCATTTTTTGATTAGCTATTTCACCTTTCATTTGCTCCATCTGTGTTTCTATTTGAAACAGTTGTTGAGCTTTTTGAACCTCAGCTTGAGCTGCAACTTGTTGAGCTTGTGCATTTGCCTGTGCTTGAGCCTGCATATTTTCTTGTTGCATCTTCTGCTCTCTTTCTTGCTTTTTCTTTCTACGTATTTTTAACAGTTGATTTGCAAGTTTTATATTTTTTAACTCTCTAAGATCAATAGCATCTTCTAGATCAATTAATCCTTGAGCTATAGCAACTTGTATGTTTTGTTCTAATATAGCTTTTTGTTCTTCATCAGGAGTAAGCTCTATGAATATTCCAAAATCATGTAAATGTAATTTAGCTATATCTTCTAGCACTCCAACATTTTGATTACCTATTTTTTGTATAAAAGCTTCTTTTGTTGGTGAAAACTCTAATATATCAGATATTCTAAGAGACAAACCTTCCGCAAGCTCTTGTGTCAAAGCTAAACCAGAATTTAATATATGTCTAGTAGCCGTGTTTGAGTTAGCAGCAGCTAGCTTTTGAACCCCAACTAACGCTCTACTATCAGGAGTGCTACCATCTCTAGCTTCGTTTAAACCAGTTACATCTCTTATCATTTGCATGTAATAGTTGTAGTTGGTTATTAAAGTTTGTATTTTTTGACCACCAGATCCTGATTGTATTTCTTGAATAGGTACTTTACCTGGGTTCATGTCTCCTTCAGAAGTAAAAGATCTACCTATTATAGATCCCGTCTGAAAGAACATATTTAACGCTTCTTGTGGATTATAATTAGTTCCATTGCCTAAATCAACCTCAGCTAAACCATCAGCGTCTAAATAAACACCGTCTGGTACCATTCTAGACATTACTTGTTGTAGTTTTAAATGAGTCAACTGTATCATGTCAGCAAAACCTGTTATACGTTTTACTAATGAATCAATTCTACCCTTATACATTCTAGGAGCATTAATAGCGTAGTTCATTTTAACTTTACTATAGTCGCTTTTAGGTCTCATCATGTTTTTAGCTAACTCCCACTTTAATAAGTAGTCTGTTCCTAAAATTAAACAACCTTCATATAAAACTTCTAATGACCTTGATATTTTACCAAAGTTACCTGTCATTTCATTTATAGGTGGATCAAATGTATCGTCTCTTAGTATTATTTTTTCTGCACCAGTTGAAGTTTCTTTAACCTTGTAAACCTCGTTCATATAGGTTTTGTAGTTAAAATATAAAACTTGAATCTGGTTTTTATCGTCGTAATAAGAAGAGTTGTATCTATTGCTAGAGTAACTATTCTGATGTATGCTTTGACTTTGTATAGATTTTAAATCCTCATCAGTTAGATTTGGAAATTCTTTTTTAAGTTCGTTTATAGGTATTGTTTTTATTTCACCTACGTAATATATATCTTGAAAGTCTGGATCTTCTGTATAAGAATAAACTATATTAGCTGGATCCACATATTCAACTTTAACTCCTTCTGATTGTGTAAAAGTATTTTTCACGCAGCCTATACCTATTGTAGCTAGATCGTAGTTAACTCTTCTTTTTGTTAGATCATATCTGTTACCTTTAAGCAATACGTTTATAGCTTGCTCTTCAGCTAACTCTATACCTTGCTTGTAACTTAATTGCATATGAAGATCTAACTCTTCTTGACTGTCAGGTAGTTTGTCTGGAGCGTTTTCAAATAATGCAATGCCAAAAGCTTCTTGTGCAAAAGCACTTAACTCTTGTGTCTGCATGTCTCTCATTATAGATTCCATGTACTTTGTTCTCTTACTTATACCGTAAGGATCTTGAGAGTAACATTTTATATCAAATGATCTTTCTGATATACCGTTAACTACTATATCTACAAATTTAGGAACAACAGGTACTGGTTTCCAATCTAAGTTTAAGTAGCTTAAGTCACCGTTTACAGATAATTCATCTTTGTATTTTTGAATAGGTTGTTCACCTCTAGCATAAAGCCTTAGTTTATGAAACTCAGCTTGGTGCTGATTGTATCTTTGATTAGACGTAGATCCATCAAACCACTCGTACTCAATGGCCTTACCTACTTGTAATCCATACTCAGCACTTAATTTCTCTGCGTCAGGTACAACTTGACTCGGAAAATAACCTTTTACAACTGACTCAGCCATATTAATTTTCTATTAGTTTTGATTGCATACCGGATTGTCCGTATTTAGCTATGCTTAAGTTTAATTTTTCTTTTTTCATAATTGGGTTTGCTCTGTACAAATGTCTGTTACAAGCCATAACAGCTAAACCTGAACTAATAGCCGCATCAAACTTTGTACGATTATTAATGTCAAACTTTGCCCAGTCTTGCAACGTTTCGTTAAAATAACATGTTCCATATGTATTATCAGACTTCATTCCAACATGATCTTGTATATACATTTCAATAGCAGCAGCGTGTGCTTGCTTAATATCTTCACTTGAGTTTGGTATTCCACCTACTTCTTTTTCAGCAACTGATAATTTATTCCAAATTCTATCAGGCCTATTCATTGAGTAACCTCTATATCCACGTCTTCTTAAATAATATAATAAACGAGGTTTATTGTTTTCAGCTAATAATGGCATACCGTAAAAAACTAAAGCCATTAAAACATCTTCAAAGAATATCTCAGCGGTTTGTGGTCTTGCTACGTATTCTAAAAAAAATTGGTTTGGTGGACAATCTTCCATACTAAACTTTGTTAACCCGTGTAAAGCTCCGTTAGAACCTTTACCATCAACAGTTCCTGATATGTCATAACTATCACAACCAAAAGCACCCATGTGTTCGTTGCCTGGGTATCTCATACCATTTTTAACTATACTAGCGTTTTGCCTATTTCCAGGTGGTACCCAGCTAATTTTAAATCTACCAGCTGGATTTGGATAAAACATTACTGTTGAATCTTTTATACCATTAACCCATTGAAAGCTACCAACTGTTACTTGAGAATCATTATTAAGATCCTCGTTAAAATCTATTTGTTCGTATATTTTTGCTAAATTAAATATACTGTTTTTAGTTTCGTCCCTAAACGCGTGTTCTTCTGTTCTAGGAAATTGTCTGTAGAACTCATTTAAAGCATCTCCATCTTCTTTTAAACCATCAACTTCATTTTGCCAGTGCTCTAATATGCCACTGTTTATAGATTCACCATGCGGTCCAAAACTTTCTTGCTCGGGTGTGTCGAATACAGGTATGCCATTAGAGTCAATGAATCCTTCGTAGTTCCATTCCATAGGTATGAACAAACTATATAATCCTGAGCTAGTCTGTCCATTGCGGTTTCTTTTTGTAACATCTGAGTTTCTGTATAGTTTCTTAAAATTATCACCACCTTTATCTAAGGCGTTTGATGTTGATCCCATCATACATTTACCTATAATCCTAGAACCTAATCTTAATGTTGTTTTTGTGACTCTCCAGTTGTTTAATATATTATTAGGTCTTTCCCACTTACCTGACTCATCATGCACTAAGAGCTTTAGTTTTTCACCATCGTAACTGTTGTCACCTGTGTTTTTCCAATCTATAGTTGTATCAAGACCTTCTAATTCTTCTGGTTTTTCAGAGCTAACAATACTTCGTCTTGTAAGTTTACTCGCAGGTACTCTATAGGCAAGTTCTGTTTTTGGACGGTCCATACCGTCTTGTATTGGTTTGAAAAAGAAAGGGTAGTTGATGGATATTGGTACGACCTTGTCGGTAAACATTTTTTTAGCATCTGGTCCTGACTTTGATAAGATACCAAATCTAGCATCAGATGATATTGTGGCTTGGTTGACTGTTTCTCCAGAAGCCATAAAAGAGAATCCTGAACGTCTGTTTTTAAGGTAGCACATTCCGTAACATCTTGTATCTGCTTTGCAAGCTTCCCAGAATATGTAGAATAATCTATTTGCTTCTCTAAAGTCTGGTTGCCCAACATCAATCTTGGACCACTGCAGGTACATGTAATGAGTGCCAGTAATGTAAGTAGGAACACCTTTGTTAATGTACCAAAAACCTTCATCTCTTTTTTTGAACTCATTTTCTATGTAGTCTATATATTTTTTCTTGAAATCATCTGGATAATTCTTCCAATCAAATATTGTTTTTATTCTTTTAAGTTCTTTAGGATACTCAGTTACTTCCCATTTATTTTCACTAAACTTATGAGGGCTTGTTAATTTAGGTAAAGCTATTTTAAAATTTTGTATTTCATATATCTCACCTATTTCACCCGTCTTGCTTATAACAACAACGTCATGTTCTTTGTTATAACCATATTTCCATTTTTTAGACTTATTAAGTCTTTTTATGGTATTTATTTTTATAGGTTCTACAACCTTAAATAAAGTTTGCTTATACATTACTTAGATCTTCTTTCAGCAAATCCACCAAAAGATGTTTCTTCAACAACCTCTTTAGTTTTATTGTTTAACATATCTTCTTCGTCCTGTATTCTATTCAATATTTCAAAAGCATCGAATATAGCTAGTTTTTTTGTTGCAGCAGCATTCTTAAGTCTATCAGCTGTTATATCATCTCCTGAATCTACAATAGCTTCTTTAGCTACTTTGATAAGTTCCTCAACTGCTTTATGCCCAGCTTGGATTATACTCTTTTTCGTTTCCTTGATATTCATATTTAATTGTAATTGCATTAGTGGGAACTCGGTATAACCTCTGCCCGTCTATTATAAACTCATATTCTGAATTAGGTGCAAACCCAACCAAAGAGTTTAAATATATATCTTTATCCATCAAGTCTGGATCTATATGTTTTATAACACCTTTTAGAGGTGCTTCCTTGTCTATAGAGAACTTATCTGTATTTTCTAATGGTTGTATAAAGCTAAAGCCTTTAACAGCTCTCCAGACGTCATTTCTTTTATAAGCGAATATTTGATCTGGCATAACAAAATACATGTCTTCTTTATAAAAAGACTTTGAGTTTTGTTCTCTATTCTTAATATCTTTCCATCTTCTAAAGACATTGTGATGTACTATAACTTCGTCACCTTGTCTAACCTCTGTACAACCTACTGTAGGTGTCTCTAAAACTATAGCATTTCTACTAACGTTTTGGTGAGTAAAGATCTCAGTGTTTAATATAAGATCTTTATCACCTACTTTTTTAATATTGTTGTATCGGGTTTCTTTTGGTTTGATTATAAAATTGGTTACACTTTTCATTAATAGTCCAAGTTATACTCAACTGATATGGCCATGTTTTTGTTGAAGTCTTTCCAAGGTAAAACATTTACACCCTTCTTTATAAATACAGAGTATTTATCTTTGTTTTCAACAATGCAATCTATAGTGTGACCACCATAAACCTCTTGCCCTACAGAGTAGTGCATCGAGTCATTTTTATAATCTTTACCTATACTAATCTTTCTTACTAGGCTCATCTTCTTTTATTTTCTCTATAGAACCATCAGTAACATTTATACTAACTTTTCCGTAAGTATTTTCTAAATCATCTTGAATTTTTTTAAGTTCTTCAGATTCAATTATAGCTGCTTGATGTAGTAGTTGATGCTTTTGCACTTCCACGTCTCCTATTCTTAATTTTATTTGATTTAACTTACCAATTACACCCTGTAATTCTTCTAATTCTTGTTTTTTAATTTTTTTTGCCATTTTATTATATTTAATTATTAATCCTATATATATTAATCACTTATTTATAGTGATTTGTAAATTACTTAGCGGTTGTTAGCAACCCGTTTTTAAATGTATACGTTACTTTACCTACAGCAAAGCTAGCTGTTGCACCGCTTACTGAGGCATCACTACCCGCTGCACCGGTTGCTCCTTGTGGTCCAGTTGATCCTTGTGATCCAGTATTTCCTTTCGCTCCTGCAGCTCCAGCAGCACCAGCGGCTCCAGCAGGTCCTTGCGGTCCTGTTGCTCCTGTGCCTCCTTGTGGACCCGTTGACCCAGTGGCACCTTTAGCTCCAGCTGATCCATTTGATCCGTTACTTCCAGCGTTACCAGTGTCACCCTTTGCGCCAGCTGGCCCTGTTGGTCCTGCTGAACCTGTACTACCTTTAGCACCAGCACCACCGTTTGAGCCATTACTTCCAGCGGCACCGGTTGAACCCGTACTACCTTTTGGCCCCGTTGGTCCTGCTGAACCAGTATCTCCTTTACCACCCTCGGCTCCGGCTGACCCGGTGTCACCCTTATCTCCTTTACCACCAGCAGAGCCAGCAGCTCCGGTATCACCTTTGTCGCCTTTTCCACCATTTGATCCATTGCTTCCAGCACTACCTGTAGCGCCTTTTGCTCCAGCTGGTCCTGTTCCACCTGCGTCACCAGCATCTCCTTTAGCCCCAGTTGATCCTGTACTACCCTTAGCCCCAGCTGGACCTTGTATTCCTTGTATTCCTTGCGATCCAGTATCACCTTTTGCGCCTTGTGATCCAGTGGAACCTTTATCACCTTTAGCCCCATCGTCTCCGTCAGATCCCGCAGAACCTGTGCTACCTTTTGGACCAACGCCTCCTGTTGCACCAGCGTCTCCCTTAGGTCCTTGTGACCCGGTACTTCCTGTATTACCTTGTATTCCTTGGTCTCCTTTAGTTCCTGTAGAACCTGTAGAACCTCGAGGACCTCTATCTCCATCACTACCCTCATCACCCTCTTCACCTTGGATGCCCTGTATTCCTTGGTCACCCTTAGCACCATTTGAACCTCCAGATCCAGTATTACCCTTAAGTCCTTGAGGACCGGCTGCTCCTGCACTACCTGCTGCTCCAGTATTACCTTTTAATCCATTAGATCCATTAGAACCTGCTGAACCTGTATCACCTTTGTTACCTTTGCCACCAGTAGAACCAGTATCACCTTTTGCACCAGTACCTCCTCTTGAAGCAGCTGAAGATGAATCACTACCAAAAGCGTCTTTTATAAACGCGTGTAATTCTTCTACGTCAGCTCTAACATCTTCTAATTGTTTTATTAAATATCTATTTATTTGATATAAACCATCGTCATTAAATATATCGCTAATATCCGTAAGAGCATTAAGATCATCAGATATTTCTTTTGAAACAGTAAACTCTCCATCGCTACCTTTAGAGGCTCTAGCCCCAGTCGATCCTTGTTTAAATAGCTTCTTGCCTCTTATGTTATCATTTATATTTGCCATAATTATACTTGATCTAATTCCATTATTATAGAAGCGGCAACGCCTCTCCAGTATTTACTAGTTGCACTTTTACTATATCTAATTCTAATTCTATCTCCTTTTACAAATTCAACATTGCTTCCAGTTGGATTGTATTCTATGTAACCACCATCGTTTGTTGAAGTAGCTGTTAATTCACCTGATGTTGTAAAAGTTGAACCACCTTTATAGACTTGTAGCTGTGTAGTAAAACTACTACTCATAGTTCCATAAACATGTTGCATTACTATTCTTTTAATTCTACCTGTACATGGAGCAGCCCAGTGAACATAATACTGAGCAGACGTAGTATCTGATGTAGTATTAAATGGCATATAAATATAACTAATAGTAGATGAGTCATCTGAGAAATTACTATTTAATACGAATTGACTTTTATTAGCTCCCAATGCTATTTTAGTGTCCGATAAATTACACCTAGCACTTTCACCTTCATTAGAAACTACAACAAAATCTGTTATTTGTGGATCATCTCCATCAATGTTGTTTAATTCTGTAAAATCTAAGCTAACAGTTGGTGTTGTTGTTGCGTTAGAAACATCTAAACCAGTTCCTACGTTAACTTGTGTAACCGTTCCTGTATTGGTTGTATATCCTGATCCGTTTGTTAATTGATTGTTATTGGTAATAACAGTTGTAGTATTAGGTACATTTAATGCAGATCTCATTTCAGCAGCAGTTAATGCTCCTAAATCTGATGCGGATTTCCATTGTGGAAATTCATTAGCATTTATTGTTCCTGATTTAGTTACCGTACCTACGTTGGTTGTATACCCAGCACCGTTAGTAATAGCGTTGTTGTTTAAAGATATGTTTGCTGAACCATTGAAACTTACACCAGCTATAGTTCTTGCTGTTTGCAATACAGTAGCAGAACCTGCGTTACCTGATACAGTTGTTTGAGCTCCTGTTAAAGTAGTTCCATTAACAAGGATGTTTTTATTAAAATAAAAACTAGGTCTATCTGAGTATATATGAGCGTGACTCGTGTTCATTGCCCCTATTTGAATATAACCACTAGCTGTATTTATTTGAACATAACTCGATGCGGTAGTTATAGCAAGAACGCTAGGGCAAACAATACCTCCGGTTAAATCAATATTACCTGTTACTTCAATACCACCAGTATCTATTCTTAGACTTTTAGCACTGCTCATGCCAACTCCATCACCAACTCTAAAATCCATTGTTTCAGTTGCGCTGCTTATGATACCTGTTATTTCAGAACCAGTTTCAAAACCAATAGATCCAGTACTACCATCTGCTGTTCTAACGTTTAATGCGCTTGCGTTGTTCTGAGAACCAGCAACGTTAACTTTTCCTGAGAAAGTTGAATCTGTTAAAAATTTAGACATTTGTTATATATTAAATTAAAAACCGACCCCGAAGAGCCGGTTAAATATTATTGTTATTATGCTGTCACTGGTTTAAGTAATATACCATAAGCAGAATCAGCTACACTGCCTTTCATTGTTATAGTAACTGTTGCCGAGGCTCTAGCTACATCTGCGTAAACAGTAGCATAAGTTGAAGCCTCGTGTAATTCCACTTGTATAAATCTACCGTCTGGGTCTCCAGATCCATAAAAAGTAGCTAAAGTTATAGTAAATATAGTAAGACCGTTACTTCCTACGTTATAAGTTCTACCAATACCACTAACACCAGAGTTAAGCAGAGTTTGTCTACCTTGTATGTTATTAGCAAGCATAGAGTGCTCAACAGCACCAGCTTGTATTGTAGATGTTCCAGTTACGTTTCCACCTCCAGTAAATGAAGCTGAAGTCCATGCAACATCACCAGTCATAGCTATTGTTCTACCAGTTGCTAAAGTTGTTGCTGTTCCTGCAAGACCAGTTGTATTTTGATTTAATGTAGGGAATGTACAATTAGTTAAAGTTCCAGATCCAGGTGTTCCTAAGACTGGCGCTGTAAAAGTAGGTGACGTTAAAGTCTTATTTGTCAACGTCTGCGTTACTGCAAGCTGAACAATATTGCTATTAGTTATACTTGTTATCTTAGTAGCTGTAGCCGCGTTACCTGTCGTACTTTGATTAAAAGTTGGAAAAGTAATGTTTGAAGTATTTCCAATAGTAGGAGACGTTAAAGTCTTATTAGTTAAAGTTTGAGTAGTAGTTAACTGAACTATATTACTGTTAGTTATACTATCGATCTTAGTTGAAGTAGCTGCATTACCTGTCGTGGCTTGATTCCATGTTGGAACTGTTCCAGTTAAACCTGTGTAAGCTACAGCTGATGCTGTGGCTGCATTACCTGTACAAGATCCAGATGAACCTGTTGCGTTACCACTTAAATTTGCAACTACCGTACCTTTTACAGCTATAGCACCTGTGCCCGCTGGTTCAGTTGTTGCAAGACCAACTTGAAATAATGGAGTAGCAATACCAGAACTAGCATCGTAAAACATTGTTGGGAATTTTGTGCCAGATTGCACAGCTTTACCGTACCAACCAATGTCAACTGAATTAGCTGTGTTGTCTTTAGCATACTTCATCATGTTGTCACCAATAGCGACAGTAGTTGAATCTACAGTGGTAGTTGTACCATTAACAGTTAAATCTCCAGATATTGTAGCGCTACCAGCAACTGTTAAGTTATCTCCAACAGTTACTTCTGAAGTAGTATGACCAATTGTAACAGTGTCACCTGAAGTGTCTGTACCTATTGTTATAGCTGAACCATCGGCAATAATAGCATCTAGAGATATACTACCAACGTTTGTTATGTTACCATCTGAAGCATCGAAGCTACCAGCTGATATCGCACTACTACCTACATCTATAGCTCCAAAACCTGATGTTATAGAACCAGAGTTTAAAGCTCCTACACTTGTTAGTGAAGAACCTAATATTGTTGATTTAAGAGAAGTTCCACTTAACGTAGAACCTGCTGCTGTTATTGTGATAGCGGCAGAACCATCAAAATCCACACCATTAATTGCTCTAGCTGTTGTAAGTGTTGCAGCAGAACCTGTAGTGTTTTGATTAAAGGTTGGAAAAGTAATATTAGACGTGTTACCAATAGTAGGTGCAGTTAAAGTTTTATTTGTTAATGTTTGCGTTGCAACAAGTTGAACAATATTACTGTTTGTAATACTAGAAATTTTTGTTGCTGTAGCAGCATTACCTGTTGTTGATCCAGAAGATCCACTTACATCACCAGTTACGTTACCAGTCAAAGGACCAGAAAAAGCATCTGAAGTTACGGTGCCATCAAAATAAGCATTTTTAAACTGTACGCTAGAAGTACCTAAATCTATATTATTTGTTGTAGCTGGTTTAAGCACGCCAGTCCCAAGTGTTATACCGCCTTGACCATCGTTATTACTTATAAGTCTTACTTGGTTAGCAGCAGAAAAATCTATTCTAGCGTCATTTGATGCTCTACCAACTATTAAACCAGTATTGTATATACTTGTTATAGTTGTTTGTCCAGGTGTTACCTCCATGTCATTAGCGTTGGCAGTAATACCATCTCCACCTATAACATTCAACGTTGGTATTGGACCAGTCAAACTTGTACCAGTCATACCAGAACCAGCTACAATAGCTGTTAAATCACCAGTTGCAGTTCCAGTTCCTAAAGCAACAAAAGCAGTTCCATTGTGGTACTTAAGTTTATTGCTATCACCGGTGTCTACATAAATAGCACCAATTGACGCGGTTGGTGCAGTTCCGCTTGAAAACAATCTTGCGTTTTGAAGAACGTTATCATTGATGTTTAAATCAACTAGATATTTTAATGCCATTTTTTAATTTTTGTTAGTTATTGTTAGTTTAAGTATGCTTTCCCAGCGTTAGCACTGGATAAATTTATTGTTAGTTGGTTATTGCTATTATATGTAACTTCACCTACAACAGTTGTTTCTGTTGCTGTTACTATTGTTACTGATGGTTTTTTTCCTAAGTTATGAGTTATCACCCATTGAGCAGCAGCGTTTGTTTGAGTATGCACAAAAGATAAATCACCTTTCTTGCTAGTCATTACATAGAATTGCTCATAAACAATATTACCGGCACCTCCAGTATTGAAGAGAGCCAGTGTATAAAAGTTGTTATCAGAAGCAAGCGCTGTTGCTGAGTCTAGAGTATAAGATCCAAAGTTGTTTGGATTGTCTATATCTGTTATAGTAACCTCTTGGCCAACCATGTTTAATAAGATGTTCTGAGCAGTGTTAGTTTCACCGAATGCAAATTTACTCACTATTATACTACTGATTGAAGTAAACGCCTTAGTCGCGTTCCCGCCAACTATGCTTATATTCCCAGCAAGGTTAGCTCCTTGGTTATATCTATAACATATCTGAGGTTGTCCAGACATGTTAAACTTACTTATAGCTTTACCTATAGATGCTATTTGGTAGTTTTTTGTAGTACCACCATTGTCAGAACCTAGCAGTAAGTCTGTTTTATCTATATTTCCATCTAGTGGATATTGATTTAATCTAGCCATTATTTAGATATTTTCTTGAATTTTTCAGCACCACGAGAACCAAAGTAAGCTACGTAAACCGTTATTAGTAATGATTTCAATAAGTCAACCCAACCTGAATCAACATCAAAAGAATCACCTATGCTATCAGAGAATATTAATAATACCATAGATACAGTTAAAAATATTAGTGTAAGTGGGCGTGTATTTTTACTTAACCATGAATCGCTTTTCATGTCGCTGGCCCAGCGCTTACTTATCTCTTGCATTTCAACCATATCTTGTTCTAATAGCTTTAAAGCTTTTTCTTTATCTTCAACTGGCATTGTTTCGTCTTTTGAAATAAGATTTTTTACAACACCAAATAAACCGTTATCAGGTAGTATGTCACCCACGGTTCCTAATATACCTGGAGCTACTTTTGATAAAAATGCTCCGACCTTTGTTTCACTAAATTTCTTTTTAGGCATATTAAAACTTTATTTTAAGATTACCACCTATGTTACTACCGAATTGTCCCGTGTTATAGTTAACACCTCCAGATACATTTCCCTTCTTATTAGACAAGCGTAGTCCAACGTTATAGTTTTTATTCGTATCACCAGAAGCATTTAAATTTAAATTACCTCTATTATAGTCTATTCCACCACTAAGGCTTGAAGTAGATTTACCCGCGTCAGTTTCACTTTTTTGAGTGTTCCTGTTAGCTCTTAGGTTAACTTCGTTTTTCTTCTCGTCTTGTTTTAGCGGAGATGGCACAGATACTTTTAAGTGTTTTTTTATCCAAGTCATAATATATATACTAACATTTCCAATTTCTTCTAGCTATGTCATTAGGACAGTCGCCATTTTTATCTGGGTTCTTGCATTTCTTAATACCAGCGGATCTAGCACAGTAAGACTTCTTACGTGATCCTCCACCTGGTTGAGGAGCTTGAACGTTACCACCTGTTTTATTGTTATAAGCTTTTCTCTCAGAAGCACTCATACCTGCTTTATAAGGCTTAGTTCTTTTAAGAGGCGTTTCAACCACATAATCAGCATCACCAAAATCATAGTTTTCTCCAGGTTTCATCTTCTTAGTAACACCATTACTGCCAACACCCTTAACAGGGAAGTCTACGCCTTTCATAGTAATTTTATTACTAGGTATAACGTTTACATCATTATCTACATCTGGACTATTAGATTTATAGCCAGTTGTAGATATTGCTGCTCTTATGTTTTTATTCGGTAGTTTAAATGGCATAATTACTTAGATCCAAATCCACCCATTTTGTAAGATGGTTTTGTTACGTTCACGGTCATATGCATAGGTGATCCTTTTTTCTTAAAAGCACTAACATTACCACCTTTGTCTTTAGCTTTTCTTTTTAATCTGTCGTATTTCTTTTTAGATATACCACCTTCTTTCTTTACGTAATTCCCTTCAGCATCTACAGATCCTTTTAGCTTGTCTTTGTATTTTGTTACTTTTCTTTTGTTTGAATCTCTTTTTCTCTCGCTTACCTTATCATTTTTATTCACACCAGCATCTTCCATGTCAGCATTGTTTCTTCTCATGGTTCTTCTTGTTCTGTTGGTCAAGTACTGACCTTGCTCAACACCACTTTGACCTTTTGAACCAACTCCAAGACTTGCTTGAGTAGCTGCCTCAGCCGCTTTCATTGTTGCCTCCATATCATCATACTCTACATCTCCTTGTTCTATTAAGGTTAATTGAGCATCTAATTCTTTTTGGTAAACTTGAGGGTCAATTGTCTCGCCACCTGGATTCTGTTGGAACGCAGAGGTTTGTTGTTTTGTAAATAAATTCGTAGTACCTGTAGAATCTTGCATGATGTTTATACCATCTAAGTTACCTAAATCTTCTCCAGAAAGTATATCTAAATCACCTTGGTCTGGCGATTCTCCTCTTCTAATAGCTTGTCTTATATTTCTGTTTGCTTTCTTCTTTAAACGCTCACTACCATCTGAAGCAAATCTTCTCATTCTCATATTACGTCTCATTTCTCTAGGCGTAAGTATGTTTGTTCTAGGTGTTGTACCTCCTGGGCCTTGAACAATTCCGGAAGCTTCGTCTAAAACGTCAGGTGTTGTAGTCTCATCCATCGCATGGCCAGTACAGTCGTTGGCTGGATCCATTAATTCTTCTTGAGACAAGCCTTCGCATTTCTTTGCAGACTTCTTATATTTTAGACATGCCGCCGAGTTAGGGGCAAGATTATCTCCTTTTTTAAGTTTATCACAAGCACCTATACCGGTATGAACTTTAGGCGTAAGTGTTGTTTCACCTTCCTCGTTTTTATCAATCTTAATAGACCCGTCGGTATTTAATGTTCTATTAAATTTAGCGTCTGTTTGTTGTTTAAAAGGACTTGCTTCTTGCATACCTCCGCTTCTCTCAACGTTTGTTAACTGAGGTTGTATGTTGGTACTGGATCTTAGGCTCATTCCAGCCCTTTTCATTTTAAATGCCATAGTTTATATGTTAATTATTCTGTTGGAAGAGGAGCTGGAGTCGTGTCGACATCAGCAACATCTTCAGTTTTACCTTGAGGCGTGTGATTTTTACATGCTTTTTTATTTGGATTTCTTAAACAATAAGCATCTTGCTTGTCATTACTAGCTTTTGTAGCAGTGTCTTTTTTTAATTTTGCATCTGCTATCGCTTTCTCTTGTGCAGCGGTTTCGGTTAAAAACTTTGTGTTAGTTAATTCTTGACATTTAGCTAATGCGTCGCCAGTTAAATCTCTATCTTCACATTTTTGTGAGGTTTGAGCAGCTGTTGCAGTATCACTACCACTACCTTCATCACCACCACCAACTTGAACTGGTTTTGCCATAGCTCTACTTGCTCCTCCTAAATCAGTTGAAAAGCCTTTTGCTGCTATTCCTGCTCCAGCCACTAAAGATTCATTGATCTTAAAAGGACTAGCTTTACTACCGCTTAGTTGAACTTGTTTTAATTTTAACTTAAATGCCATTATTTCGATTTTTTTGTTTTCTTATAAGCTTCAGCCTCCCAGGGTAGTTTTTGTGCCCCTTCATTCATTTTAGCTCTTGAGAATTTTTTACCTTTCCAAATTACGTTATCATCATCATAATCAAGATCACCTCTTTCCATTTGTTTGTGGTGAACTTCCTCATGATCTATAGCGTCTTTCATCTGAGCAGGACTAGCATCCTTACTTACGTAAGTACTACCGTCTTTGTTAGCCTCAGCCATTATGCCAGGTTCTAGATCCTTTTTTATTATAGGTCTAGATTTGGCATTTTGTGTTATAGGGCTTACTCTATTTTCCACCCTTTTTGCTTCCTCCACCTGAACCGTCTACAGGAGACTTAGGTGAGTTATTAAATAAGTAAGACTCAGGTTTTGTTTCAATAGGTCTATTACCTGCTGCAGATACAACTGGTGATCCTTCTACCTCAATGTTCTGTTTGTCTCCTCCTTCAAATAGTTTTTTCTTGCCTTTTTGAACGATTGCCGTTATAGGCATGTTTGTTATTCCTTTTGTTCCCATTATTTTGATGATTTTGCTTCTTGTTTTACTGGCATTAAGCATCCTTTTTTTCTTGAGTACTTACCGCCTGCTTTTTTACAATCTTCTCTTGCTTTACTTGATAATTTAATATTACCTATTGATTTAATAAACTTTTTACCTCCTTCAAGTATGTCTTCCCCTAAATCAACAGCTTTTTTAGGTAAGTCTTTAACTCTAACTTGTTTTGCTGGAGAAGGTTTTTCATTAAACTTACTTATCTTCTTCATGTTTCTAGCGTCCATACGAGCTGCTCTAGCTGTATGCTTGTTTCCTTTCTTAGTATCACCTGATTCATAAGCAGCTTCTGCTTTATCTCCCTGGTTAATAGTTCTTGCGCTTAATTTATTTATTTCTTTAGCTGGAGAAGGTTTTTCATCTTGCTTAGCTGGTGAGTGTCCGTACTTTTTAGCTGGCGAGGCTTTTATAGCAGCCTGTAATCCTTCAGGTAACATACTTTGTTTACCTATTAGTTGTTTCATTAACGGGGATTTACCCGCCATTTTGAAAGGTGATTTGTTGTGAGCCATTGTTTTATGTTAATTAAGTTAGTTTATTTTTGTTCTAAGTTTTTCGTTTGATTTTCCTTGATTTATAACTTTAGAAGTATTTTTCTTCTTAAATCTGTTATCACTATGGTGTTGGTGTGTAGACTTAAACATGTCTTTTACACCAGAAGTAAGTCTGCTTACATCTTTTGCAATATTTTTCCCAAACTTGCTTCTACCTTCTGGTGTCATTGTATTTTCTCTAAAATTTTTGACACCTGCATTTATAGCTCCAATTACACCATATCCTTTTCCTAACCTAGCATCACTTCCAATTAAGTCTTTTCCTCTAGATTTTGCTATTTTATCTCTTGTTGCGTCTCTTCTTGCATCATTTTGTGCAACTGTTTGTTTCATTGGCGATGCACCTATCTTTTTTGGTCCGCATCCTTTGTAGCCTTTGTATGCCATAATTATCTGTTTTTATCCTTAATCATATCATCAATAGCCTTATTGTAGACCTTGTCTGTATATGTCTTATTGTTATAAAACTTGCTTCGCTCGCTGGTAGGTAAATCCTCCTCGGCGAGCAATATTCTGTAAATTCTTGAGATTAGCTGTCTACATCTGAAAGAAGTCTTGTAAACGCTGTATTTAATTGAAGTGCGGTTTCGGTGACGCCAAACATCGATCCAACCATCTTTACGAAGTCGTTCCCAACGGGCTTTGTCCCAGGAGTATGTATATACACCTTCTATAAAATCATTACGTGTAAAATGAGTTTTGCAATCTAAATAGATGAGTAATTCTAAATCTGCATCTTTTATATTATAAGTCTTACAGGCCCATTTTCTAACAAGCCTGTAATACTTAAATAAATTTATTTCACGTAGATCAGAAGCGCTTAGTCTCATTCGACTAAAACAACGTCCCCTAAGTTAATAACTGTATATACTTTCTCTTTGTAAGAAATACCGTGACCTGCGTGTTTGTCGTAGAATATGACATCATCTTCTACAACACCCTGTACTTTGTCACCAACTGTTATTACTTTAGCTTTTTTGTATCTAACTTCTGTATCTGTTCTTTCTGCGATAATAAGACCACCAACCTCTCTTGGTTCTTCTTTTATCTTTTCTATTACTATGTAGTAGTTTATTGCTTTCATTATTCTCTTACGTTTGATATTACACAATCCGCAGACATAATAGTCTTAGCAACACTTACTGCATATTTAAGTGCTGACTTAGTTACAAGAAGAGGATCGACAATACCTTCTGTTACCATATGCTTAGTACAACCACATGTAACATCTATACCTTCTCCTTCTTCCCAACCTTCTGCCCAAGACACTCTTTCCATCATATTAGCATTTTCTAATACTTTTTCAAAAGGAGCTTGTATTGCGCTCAGTAATATTAACTCTCCAGCTCCACCGTGGTTTTCAACCATACTTGCAGCGTTTAACAAAGCAATACCACCACCTGGTACAATACCTTCTTCAATAGCGGCTTTAGTAGCATACAAAGCATCTTCCACTCTATCCATCTTTTCTTTGCGCTCTACTTGAGAGTAAGCACCTACTTTGATTATACCAACTAAACCTGATAACATAGCTAGTCTTTTTTGATGAAGACCTTTCCAATACTTATCTTTAGTTTCTTTGATTTTCTTTTCTACAGTTTTAATCCTATCTTTTAATAGTTTAGGATCTTTGTCTACAGTAAGTATTGTAGATCTTTTATCTGTAACAGCTTTCTTAGCTCTACCTAAAACATCAGGACTAATCATGTCCATATCATCTCCAAGCTCTTCACTTATGACTTTAGCACCTGTTAATAGCGCTATATCTTCTAATGTATCTCTTTTAGATGGCCCAAATCCTGGTAGATCTATAATATTAACCTTTATATTGCCTTTAACCTTGTTCATTAACAAAGTAGCAAACGGTTGTTGCTCTAATTCAGCTATAATAAGCAGTGATTTACCACCTTTTATTATATATTCCAATATTGTCTGTATTTTGCGTACATTTTCCACAGGAGAATCTACGATTAGCACGTATGGCTCTTCTAGTACCGACTTATGGTTGTCTTTATCTGTTAATAGATGAGGAGATTTTATTTTACAGCCGTGAAGCTCAACCCCATCAACAATTTCGATGTGTGTTTGCTCATCTTCCGAGCCTTCCATCAAAACTACGCCGTTTTTACCTACTTTTTCGTAAGCCTCAGCGATTAAGTTACCTAGTGTTTCGTCGTTATTACAAGAAATCTTAGCTACATGCTTAATTAACTTGTCGTCTGCGGGAATTTTTATTTTTTCTAGGTACTCTAGTACTTTTTCTAAAGAATAATCTATACCATTTTTTATATTTCTTAAACTTTCCCAACCATCGTACTCATGGTAGTTAGTTAAAATAGAATGAGCAAGGACGGTAGCTGTTGTAGTACCGTCACCTGCTTCTTCTACTGTTTTGGAGGCAGCTTCTTTAACCAAAGTTGCACCAATGTTCTCGACCGGGTCCATTAAGACTACGCTTTCCGCAACGGTTACACCATCTTTTGTTATCACCGGTCGACCCATGGTATCTTCATAGATCACACATTTTCCAGATGCGCCAAGAGTTGAGCCTACGGCTCTTGCTAACTTGTCTACACCCTTCATTATTTTGGATTTAGCCTTCTTATTGAAAGTTAACTCCTTTACTATATTACTAGCATTGTTATAATTCATTATATTGTATTTAATTAGATTATATTAGTATGGTCTATTTGAATGTTTTTACTACTGTAGGTCCTTTTAAGTAATCTACCTTCCTTTTGTAGTGTTCGACAGATCCGTCAATAGCTTGTTCAGCTCCTTCTACGGTCTCTCGTCTCGTTACATCATGCCAAACGTCTTTATCTTTAACGTCTAGGTATTCTGATTGATAATATCCACTTGGTAATTGGGTTATTCTCCAGTTCTTTTTATCTGAGAGATTTTTCCAAAGGTTAATGGTTTCTTCTGTAATTTGCGGTTGACTAAACTGCGTGCTAGTCTGGTAATGAAATAGTGTCATTGGTTTTGGTTTTAATGTTTAATAAAAATAGAAGTAAGGCGCCGATTAAGACGCCTTAAATCTAAAGGTTTTTGTGATTAGCTCACGATAACTGCTGAAACGGTTTGATTAGCTAAAGTTACTGAATTCAATGTTGAATCTGTAAGTAACGTTTTAACTGAATTTTGAAACGCGATTAAAGAAGCGTAATTTACAACTGCTGCATAAGTAATAGTAACTGTTGCATCGTTAACACCTAGCAATAAAGTCACACCATTGTGAGTTGCTTGAGATGATTGTACCATTGCGTCTGTTAAGACTAATCTGTGATTGTAAAATGTCGCTCCCCCAACGTTAACCGGGATAACTAGTTCTTTGTAACATGCCATAATTAATTGTTTTTGTTTGTCCTTTCGGACGTTAGTATTTGTTATTAGGTATTAGGTTAATTAAGTAGCATACCTACTGCCACTTTCTTTTTTAGTTCCTTGTCCGTCATTTCCTCTATTCTTAGAAGGAGATTCGTACTGTTGATCTTTATGATCATAGTCCATACCCTCTGACGCTCTGGGATTCTTTCTAGCCATACGTTGAGCATGTGCTTTTTTAGCTCTCCTAGCCGGTGTTTTAGCGAATGCTAGATCACGTGCCGCTTTATCTCTTCTTGCTTGAGCTGATAGCTTTTGTCCCATAGGATATATAGTTACATAATATATAAAAAAATTAAAACGTGACATTAGCCCCTTACTTATATACCTTATAAGGCTAGTGTCATAAAAAAAACTTGTTAAAAATTTTGGGAGTTTGTGTTGCTCCTACTCCTAACGACCGCACCGTAAAAGGGAAACTCAAATCTTTTTGCCGGGTCCCCATGTCCCTCTTCGTTTACCATAGACATACCCTTGTCAGTGTATAGCATCTACACCTCACTCACCTCACCTACTCTCTCTTTTCCCCCACATATTGAGACATTACCTAGCTGGCCCAGCCCACCAGCCACCTACCCTCATCACTCACGCATAAGATCTTATCATGTTGTATTATGTTACATTGTTATTACATTCTTATTATCCTTACATACTTGTATTACCTATGTACATACTATGTATAGCACTCCC
>Ga0209091_10000552_pt1 | contig 35559 bp, 39 predicted proteins | sample ArcticOcean_MG_C_6_FD_187438 | JGI IMG/M metagenome (GOLD analysis project Ga0209091, IMG submission 187438) | Marine microbial communities from western Arctic Ocean - ArcticOcean_MG_CB8_128 (SPAdes) (version 2) | ecosystem: Environmental > Aquatic > Marine > Oceanic | place: Arctic Ocean...
AGACTTAATCTTCTTGATAGCCAAGCTGTAGTGACCGTAGGCATCATGAAAGGTGGCACCAGAAATAACATTATTCCATCAAGCGCTTTTTTAGAAGGAACTATTAGAACGTTTAAGGATTCTTATGCTGATCAAATTAGAGAAGAAATATCTGTAATTGCCAATAATATTGCTGCTGCACATCATGCCAAAGCTAATATCGAGTTTAAAGTCTATGGTGGCTATCCAGTAACCTATAACGATATTGAGTTAGTAGATAAGTATGCATCTTCTCTATCTAGAGCAGCTGACGGTAATTATTATGAGGCTAAGGTTCCAAGGACAGGCGCTGAGGACTTCTCATTCTTTGCCCAGCAAGTACCAGGAATGTTCTTTTTCTTGGGAGTTAATTCGCCTGAAGTAGATGATTCTCCTACGAATCATTCACCATATTTTTATGTTGATGATTCAGCTCTTACAAATGGCTTGAAAGCTTTTGTGAATCTAGTGGAAGATTTTTCTAAAGACTATAATTTAGATAATTAGTATTAGCAAAGATTAATTTAACCTAAATCCTTTGTCATTTTACTAGTTATTTATCGTCAGGAGCAGGCATTTTGCTTTTAACAAACTCTGGTACCAACGAAGCATTGCTATGATCTGAGATTCTTACGCATTTATTTTCAATTGTTAGCAATCCCTTAATCAATAAAATTTAAAGAGCATTTCGTAATGATTGATGAAATGAAACATCCTGTTCTAAGCCTTGTTCAATAAATTCCTGTTATTTAATAAAATAGCAGATTTATATAATGCGGCCGGAAGGATCAGCCACGGTAATTGCGTTTGCAACATAACAGATCTTCCGTTCAGTGAAAATAACTCAGGATTAAAATATGTCCCAGTCGGTGCCATCGGAGCCCAAGATAATAGTTTGTCCTCGCCTAATTGGTCATGATATAAAAAGAGTTCAACCCCTAAATTTTGTGCCACACACCAGACCATGAATAATGCAAAAGCTTTCCAATTCCATTTAATAAATATTTCGTCATTCTTATTGCATAACACCCATACCAAATAAAGTCCGCCAACGCAGATAGTTCCAGCATCTGCCAAGGAGTTTAGTAGCCAATTAATGTCCTGAGGCAGCCAGTAGTTCAAAACATCAGAGCGTCTTAAATTTACAGAATCACCATCCACCCAACCGTAAGTAAACCAAAGTTCCCAGCCCAAAGCGCAAACAAGAAATGCACCTAGATAAAAAGTACATACCCAAGTTGGCAATTTATCTTTTTGAAAAATAAGGTAGATGATTGGCGCTATAGAGCATGTATAGACTACAAATATGACTCTTAATTCTTCGAATGACATGTTCAGATTTTATGCATATATTTGAATTAAGGCAATGAGTACTAAAGCGAAGAGTCCGATTAAAACCAGTGGATGCTCTCCAAGTTTCAAGGAATATTTATTTGGCATTAGGATTAATATGCCAATAGTGAGAGTTATTAAGCTAAGACCCCACAGAAGATTATTTAGCTCTGCTAATAATTCTGAAAGCATAATCTAGACTACTCATCTTTTGGTAATAATGTGTTCAACCGCTCGACTGAATCTACATAATCGCTAATCAGTCCATACATAACATCCTTTACAGACTCTATTTGTTTAATTTGACCAATGACTTGTCCAGCTGCATTGAAAGACACATCTTGAGTGTTACCCGAGCCTGCGTAAATAGATGTTCTTCTCATGGCATCAAATGTGATCATGCCTTGAAGTGGCATTGGAAGTGGATCTGGGTTATCAGGATTTTCCCATGCTTCCGTCCATTTATTTTTAAGCATCCTGGCAGGTTTGCCAGTCCAAGCTTTGCTTCTAATAGTATCTTCACTGGTAGCGTTAAGATAAGACTCTTTCTCTGCTGGCTGAGCGGCAGCTTCTTCAACTGCTAGCCATAAAGATCCACACCATATCCCCTGGGCACCCATAGACATTGCAGCAGCCATTTGTTTGCCGTTACCAATGCCTCCAGCCGCCAATACAGGAAGATCACCAACCGCTTCTATTATTTGTGGCCAAAGAACAATGCTGCCTATTTCGCCAGTGTGTCCACCGCCTTCACCCCCTTGAGCAATAATAAAATCTAAGCCAGCATCTTTGTGAGAAAGTGCTTGTTTAATTTTTCCACAAAGTGCACCAATCAATACTCCTTTGTCTTGAATTTTTTTAATCATGTCAGGTGGAGGAGTTCCCAAAGCATTAGCAATTAATTTAACGTTGGGATGTTTTAAAGCTTCTTCAATTTGCGGCTCAGCAGTGGCCTCGGTCCAACCAAGGAGCCCTCCTTTAGGTCCATTTGCTTCAGGTGCTTCTGGAACTCCACTTTCTGTAAGCAGAGTGTCAACAAATTTTTTATGCTCATCGGGAATCATTTTTTGGAGTTGCTCTAGAAGCTGCTCAGGATCTTTCTCTTCCATTCCTTCATATTTTTGAGGTATCACCGTATCAACTCCATATGAGAAATCACCTATATGGGAATCAATCCAGTCTAGCTCTTCCTTTAATTGATCTGGAGAATAGCCAACCGCACCAAGCACACCTATGCCACCTGCCTTGCTAACTGCGACTACAACATCTCTGCAATGAGTGAAGGCAAAGATAGGGTATTCGATACCAAGTTTTTTACAAATGTCTGTTTTCATAATGCAATAAATAATTTTTGTACATATTTATTATACAAATAAATAGCTGATCTTGTTTGTGAATTAGATAGTTTTTGCAGATAAGAAATAATAATATTTTGTGTTTTTTAAAATAATTTCCATGGGTTATAGTGGGCTAGTTATAATTTAATTTAATTTTATTAAGTCTTGGTGAATAATATGAAATGGGATTTTGAGTTTGATGTTGTTGTTGTTGGCTCTGGTAATGGCGCTTTAACAGCTGCCTTATGTTCGCATGATGGTGGGGCAAAAACCCTAGTTATTGAAAAAAGCGATCAATTCGGAGGCACCTCAGCCACTTCTGGAGGAGGCGTTTGGATTCCAAATAATCGTTATGCCAAAGCCGAAAATGTTGACGATTCAGACCAAGATGCTAGAAATTATATCAACAGCGTATCGCCCGAAGGCATGATTAAGGATGAGCTAGTTGAGACTTATCTTGCTGAAGGGCCTCGAATGATTGATTACTTGCATGAAAATTCGCAAGTGAAATATAGAAATCTAGCCCATTATCCAGATTATTTTCCTGATAATTCTGGGGGAAAGGAAGGTAATCGCTCCATGGAGCCAGAGCCTATCTTTGGAACTGAACTCGGCGATGACTTAAGCAAACTTAGAGAGCAGCATCCACAAACTGCATTCACAATGGGCCCCATTAACATGAATTTTACTCAAGTCGAGGGCCAACTCTTATTGGGAGCTCTCCCTGGTTGGAAGACCCAGTTTGCCAAATTATTCACTAAATATATTTTAGATTTACCCATGCGATTTAAGTGGGGCTGGAAAGACAGAAGGTTAACAATGGGAAATGCTGGGATAGCTAGACTGCTGTTATCTTTAAAGGATCGGAACGTAGATCTATGGACTTTAACTGGCATGACCGATCTTCTCGATGAGAATGGAGTTGTTATGGGCATAAGGGCGACCAAGGATGGCTCATCTATAAATATTAAAGCCAATAAAGGAGTAATTTTAGCAGCTGGCGGCTTTGAGAGAGATCAAAGTCTAAGGGACAAGTATCTACCAAAACCAAGTAATGCCGAGTGGAGTGCAGCCAACATGCACAATACTGGCGATGCACTGAAAGCAGCTTTGAGACTTGGAGCTGATACCCATCAAATGGATACTGGTTGGTGGTCAACAACAATGAAAGTTCCAGGGCAAGAAAAAGGATGGCTCTCAATGGTTGATAAATCAATGCCAGGAAATTACACCGTTAATAAAAATGGTGAGCGTTTCTCTAATGAATCTCAAAATTATGTCAGTTTTGTAAATGATATGTTCAAAAAATTTGATGAAGGCAATCCATGCGCCCCATGCTACATGATTTTTGATAGTACTTTTAGAAAAAATAGACCTTGTGGACCTCTCTTACAAGGAAGCATGCAGCCAGATTCTGCTGTACCTAAGGAATGGTGGACTCCATCATTTTTATCAAAAGGAGAAACTCTTGAAGAACTTGCTGAAATTGCAGGCATAGATCCAGTTGGTCTAAGAGCAACTCAGGCCAAAGTTAATGCATATTCAATTTCAGGTATAGATCTTGAATTACAAAGAGGTGATAGCGTATATGATAGCTATTATGGAGATCCTTCTGTTACTCCAAACCCATGTCTAGCACCTCTGGAAAAAGGTCCTTTTTACTGCATGGTTTTGTATCCAGGAGAGATGGGGACAGCTGGCGGCATGGTAATTGACACACATGCAAGAGTTCTAAAGGCAGATGGTGAGCCTATACCTGGATTGTATGCGTGCGGGAACTGCACGACTGCCCTTCTTCCTACTTATCCAGGACCTGGATCTACTTTAGGTCCAGCCATGACATTTGGTTATTTAGCAGCTAAGGATATTACAGGCACCAATTTTTAATGGATTTTAAGAATAAGACTGCTCTTATTACTGGCTCCGGCCAAGGGGTGGGCAGGGGTATCGCTTTAGCTATATCCGGGCATGGAGCAAATGTTGCTTTGGTTGGACGAACTCTCTCAAAAGTAGAGTCGGTTGCCGACGAAATTAATAGCAAAGGTGGCTCAGCTATCGCCATTGAATGTGATGTAAAACACAAAGATTCTATTCAATCTGCAGTTGAGTTAACAATTTCAACATTCTCCTCTATTAATTTTTTAGTAAATAACGCTCAAGAAGTCCCCTTAGGGAATCTATTGCAAGTTTCTGAGGAGTCCTATGAAGCAGGCTGGCTTTCTGGCCCAATGGCAACTTTCCGCTTTATGAGAATGTGTCATCCTCACCTTAAAGGCGGCGGAAAGATTATTAATCTAGCCAGCTCTTCTGCGCTCAGAGCAGACTCAGAGGGTTATGGCGCTTACGCATCTGTCAAAGAGGCAATAAGGTCCATCTCAAGAACAGCTGCTGTTGAATGGGGCCCTGATAAGATTTTAGTAAACTGTATTATGCCTCTTGCTAAATCTTCTGGCATGGAATGGTGGATGAATGAGCGACCAGAAGAAGCTGCTGAATTTGTTAAAACTATTCCCCTTGGAAAGGTCGGTGATTGCAAGGAAGATATAGGAGAAGCGGTCTGTCACTTATTAAGTGACGGCATGTCTTACATTACTGGCTCAACAATTATGCTCGATGGCGGGCAAGCTTTTTTAAGGTAAATATATTATGGATCCGTTGCAAAAATTATTAGACATAGAGGATATTAAAAATCTCAAGCATCGTTATTTTCGCGCCATAGATATGGCCGATTTTGATTTGCTTGATAATATCTTCACTGAAGATGTAACTGTTGATTACAGAGGTGGGACTTACCGATGGGAATCACAAGGGAAAAAAACAATTACTGAGAGTCTCCGGCATTCTTTTCACAGCCAAGCTTGTGCAATGCATACAGGCCATCACCCAGAAATTGAGATAATTTCAGATACAGAGGCAGAGGGTAAGTGGTATCTTCAAGATATTTTTTATAATATTGATCACAATAGTGTCACTCAGGGTACCGCTTTATATGAAGATTTGTACGTTAAATTAAATGGCCAATGGTTAATCAAGCATTCAGAATATGACAGAATATGGGAGCAAGTTTCACCAATTAACCCTAACATTGAATTCACAAAAATTTTATTGAAAGAAAAAGGTATAAATAAGTAGGAGACAGAATGAAAGAAAAAGTTCAAGCAGCTATAGATAATTACGTTTTAGCCTATACAAATAATGATAAAGAATTATTTCTAAGCCTATGGTCATCTGAAGCAATTTTTGAAGATCCTGTGGGTGCAGAGCCATGCATAGGAATAGATGCTATATCTGCTTTCTGGGACTTTGGCCACGTGGAAGGGATGTCTATTCTCCCGGCTGATGTCCAAACAGTTGTATGTGGAAACGAAGGAATTCTAAAGGCTGTCATGAAAGTTCGCAATACCTCAGATAATTCTGGGATGGATATCTCAATAGTTGACCACTTTATAATTAACAGTGATGGAAAGATTGATAGTGGCCGAGCATTTTGGGATGAAGATTCAATAACTCAACCCAATGACGTTAATTCAATTGATATCAATATCGATGACTTTAAAGTTAGAAGTTAATTTTTTTACCAATGAAGTTAAGTGTAAATTTAAATAAAATTGCTTTGCTGAGGAATTCTAGAGGGTCAAATAACCCGTCTTTAAAAGCTTTTGCAGAACATTCTATTGCTCTCGGTGTGGATGGCTTAACCCTACATCCAAGACCCGATCACAGGCATGCAACAAGCAATGATGCTCTAATTATCTCTGATCTATGCAAAGAACATTCGTTGGAGTTTAATCTGGAAGGAAATCCATTCTCTGAACCTGAAAATGATTTTCTTGGATTCTATAATATTTGCATCGAAGCAAAGCCTGAGCAAATAACTCTAGTGCCTGATGCTCAATCACAAATCACCTCAGACAATGGTTGGGAGGCAGGATTTCGTATTAACGAGCTTGAGAGCTTCATGGAAAAGATTAAAGACTTAGACTGTAGAACGAGCTTATTTATTAATGCAGACATAGAGTCTGTAGAATTTGCTTCCACCATGAATTTTGACAGGATAGAAATCTACACAGGACCTTTTGCAGAAGCCTGCTTGAATGAGACTAATCAGCTATCAACTATCTCAAGCCAAATTCAAAATGTTATTTCTAGGGCAGAAGAATTAAATCTTGGAATTAATGCAGGTCACGACCTTTCTTTAGAGAATATTGGAGCCTTAAAAAAATGCGGTCATGTGAATGAGGTCTCAATAGGGCACGCAATTATGACTGACTCATTGAAATATGGCTTTGAGAGCACCATAATGCAATATATAAAAATTATAAGAGAATAATAATGTCCATTGAAGAAAAAATTACTGCTCAACTTAACGAAAACGATATTCTTATTTATATGAAAGGCTCACCCTACGAACCAAAATGTGGTTTCTCAGCCAAAACAGTTCAAGCGTTAATTGATTGTGGTGCTGAGTTCTCTTATGTAGACATCCTTGAAAACCAAGAAATTAGACAGATTCTTCCAAGTATTTCTGAGTGGCCAACCTTTCCTCAAGTTTTTGTAAAAGGCGAGTTAATAGGGGGCTGCGACATAGTTTCTGAAATGCATGAGGCGGGAGATCTCCAGGCAGTAATTGACAAGGCCGCCTCTTAAGCTGACCCAAAATCTTTCAGCATAGCTTTTAACTCTAGCGAATGTTGCTCTTCTTCTCCTATCAGACCTCGGGCATACTCCTCTAGGTATATTGATGCATCTGCAACGCTAGCAAGCAATATTTTATATAAAGACAATGCATGCAACTCATGCTCTAAAGCTTCTTCAAGAATATCCTTTATTGTATGTCGATTCGTTTCCTCAATTCTAGCTACCTTTTGGCTGGGATGGCCATCAAGGCCAACTATTAACTCACCAGCTTGCTGGGCATGGAGAAGGGATTCACTTGCTTGCTCTTTAAGAAAGTTAACTATTGGTAATCGATAAGGCCCGCTGACCATCAATGATGAATGCGTGTATCTTACAACTCCAGCTAATTCATACTCCATAATTGCATTTAAAGTACTGCACACATTCTCTACATTCATTTCCTTCATTTCCATTACATGCTCCGTTGTTAATATTTATTGAGCTAAATATAAGCGATTATTTAATTTATGTAAACTACTGATTTAAGGTATTTATTTAATGATAATCATTATCACTATGGTAATTAGAATCATTTATGAAATCATAGATATTATGCAAATCATCCGAGGAGATAGTTACCAATCATGGGTCTATGCAAATAAGGAAGATTTGATTGCTGTAGATCCTTGGCTTACTAGAAAGCAGGTTTTTCCAGGCCTAAGCTGGTTACTGTTTCGTGATTCTCAAGAGCCATCATATTTAGAGAAGCAAAATCAGATACACAGTGTTACACATTTGATAATAACAGCGCATTTCTCAGACCATCTTGACCTAGAGAGTTTAGATAAATTTAATCTCGATATTCCAATATATACAACAAGGGAAGCATCTAAACTATTGCGCAAGCATGGATTTCATAATGTTATTGCTGTGGAAACCAATAAGAAGTTCCAACTAGGCTCATTTGAGCTTGAAGTTTTTATGGCTGGCAAGCCATACAACACAACAACTTTTTCCTACACACTCAGGGTGCTTGAATCTGGCGTTTTTCATGAGCCTCATATGTTTAATCAACAATTACAAATAAAAGATATCAACGCATGCATCCTTACGGTTGATCAGGTCAAGGTGCTGGGTTTTGTGCAGGTATCCATGGGCATCAAACAAGCTTTAAAGGCTCAAAAATCTCTTAATTCTAAGTATCTGCTTGCAACAGGCATAGCGCCCAATAAATCCAAAGGATTAATTACTTGGTTACTATCCACTCAAGAGAATTATGGAAGCTCTAGCAACGGTCCTATTGCCTGTCAAAAAACAGGTGATTCATTGGTTTTGTGATCAGAGCCTTTAAATCAAATTATAAAATCTACTTACTCAGCATCTTCATCAAATGAATTCACAATGCTGCAAAAGACTTCAGCAGTGACCTTAGCATCGTATGCTGCGCTATGAGCCTCATCATTGTCGTATTCAACTTGCAACTCTTTACAGACTCTTGCCAAAACCGTTTGTCTAGTAGCCAGAACCCCTAAGCTAACAGTATCAATAAGAGAGAAGGGATGAAAAGGAGATTTTTTAATGTTGTTGCGCTTACAGGCCGCCAATAGAAAGCTGTGATCAAAAAATGCATTGTGACCAACAAGTATTGCTCGAGAGCATTCATACTTAGATTTATGCTTATTAATTATTTTAAATAGGTCTGTGATGGCAGTCTTTTCATCTACCGAGACCCTAAGTGGGTGGCTTAAATCAAGCTTTAGAAAATCAAGAGATTCTTGGTTTAGTCTTAAACCTTTAAATGGATCAATGTGATGCCTATACGAATCGCCTAACACTAATTGATTTGATTCCCAATCAACAAGTTGGATGGCAATTTCTAAAATGGGATTTTCTTCTGCATCAAATCCCCCCGTTTCAAGGTCAACCACAACAGGTAAGAATTTTCTAAATCTATCTTTTAACATTTAAGCCCCTTAAGATGCACGTATAATATAAACGAAAAACTCTCACAAATATGAAATTTTTGAATATTACAGACACCATTTTTAACAATATTAATGCCTCGGATCATATTGAATTTAATCACGAAAAAGTTATGTATTGCGAAGACTCAATTTCAGGACTGAAGTCTATTATTGCTATCCATGATACCTCTCTCGGTATGGCAATTGGTGGCTGCAGATATAGAAATTACGATAGTTATGAAGATGGTCTAAACGATGTATTGAGATTATCTCGCGGCATGACTGAGAAGAACATTGCAGCAGATATTCCTTTTGGGGGAGGAAAGGCAATCATATTTGGAGATCAACCTAAATCGACTCAACTGCTAAAATCATTCGCAGATTTTCTTAACCATCTTGATGGAGTATATTATTCAGCAGAAGATATCGGCATTACGCTAGAGGATATAAAATATGTTGGAACTCACTCACCTTTTGTTTTTGACAATGTTGATCCTGGGTCTTATACGGCAAAGGGGATTTTTTACTCAATTCAGTCCGCAATAAAATTTTATTTACAAAAGGATCTTGTGGATTCTAGGGTTTCAATTCAAGGAGCGGGTAGCGTTGGTATGCAGTTGGCCAATCTTTTGGCTGAAGCTGGTTGTGTTGTGTATATTGAAGATCTGGATGAATCCAAGTTAAAAAATATTATTTCTAAAAATATCCACCCCATTAAAAATTCTTTAACCCAAGAATGTGATTTATTAGCTCCATGCGCCGTAGGAGGAATACTAGATCAATATTCCATTCAAAGCCTGGGCTCTAAAATTATAGCTGGAGGAGCAAACAATCAATTATTAACCGCCGACATCGACCAAAAGCTATTTGATAAGGGGATTCACTATATCCCTGATGTTCTTATTAACTCTGGCGGGGTAATAGGATTAACAAAAGATGCTTTAAATAAAACCGACGCTCAAATAGAGGAAGATTTAAAGCTAATAGGCAAAAGGGTACTTAGATCAATTGAGACTGCTAAAACTAATAACGTGAGCGTGCTAAGCGATCTAAAAACTTTATTAGTTTAACTTGCCAATCAATCTCTCTAATTCAGTGGAATCTAATAGTTTTTCTAATTTTTGAGATTCTAGAATTTCAGCTTGGAGACGCTTTAAGGCATCATTTTTGTTTATATTTCTTTGATCAATCTTTGCATTTACTAAACTTCCAAGCTCCAGATTTAACTTGATATTTTTGTTTAACTTTGTTTTACCAGTCAATGCATCTTCCAGTGACACCTTTAAATTAAAAAACTTTTCCGAAGTTTGCCTTATTGTTTTTGATTGATCGCTTTCAATTGATACGAGCTCTATGCAATCAACTGGACATGGCTCTATGCATAACTCGCATCCTGTACAAAGATCAGTGATAACGGCATGCATTAAATTTGCAGCTCCCACTATTGCATCAACGGGGCATGCGTCTATACATTTTTTACAACCTATGCAGTCTTCCTCTATTATGTTGACAATTTGGGGCTCTAAAGCCGGGCCATACCCCTCATCTAACCGAAGAATCTCTCTGTTGGTAATTGCTTGAATTTTTAATAAGGTTTCTTCTCCACCAGGAACACAGCGATTGTATGGTGAGCCCTCGACTATAGCTTTTGCATAGGGTTTGCATCCAGGGGTATCACACCTGCCGCATTGGTACTGAGGAAGCTCAGCATTTATTAGTTCAATTAAATCCTGCATTTAATTTAATCAACAACACCTAATTTTTTTTGAAGTTTTGTATTTGAAGTTGTGTATCCAAAGGGCACACGTTCTCCTGGATTAATTCTTTGGTATGCTTTCTGAACTGCGAGAGTAGTTTCATGAAAACCGCATAATATAAGATCGAGCTTGCCTGGATAATCGTTAATGTCACCCACTGCAAATATGCCATCTTTATTGGTTTCAAAATTCTCAGTGTTAACTGCAATTTTCTTTTGAGATAATTCTAGGTCCCAATCCAGTATTGGACCAAGCTTTTTATTTAAACCAAAAAGAAACAGAAGTTCATCTGCTTCTTCTACTATATTTTCCTTGGTATCAAAGTTCTTCAATATTACTGAGTCGACTTCATCAGAACCTTGAATCGATTCTATCTGATAGGGCGTCAGTAGCTTCACTTCACCAGCGTTAACTAGATCACGCATCTGTGACTCTGTATGTTGAGCTCCTCTAAATTCATCTCTTCTGTGAACCAGGCTGACGGATTTAGCCACTTTAGCCAATTCAACTGTCCAATCTAAAGCAGAATCACCACCACCAAAAATAAATATTTTTTTATCTTTATATTTATCAACTGATCTAACGGAATAATTGACTCCAGAATTCAAGAATTGATCTGGATTTTCAATATTTGGAGGTCTTCTTGGTTCAAAAGATCCAGCTCCAGCTGCAATAAAAATATTCTTGGTTATACATTCAACTCCCTCATTTGTAACAACTCTCCAAGTAGTAATACCTTCAAGACATTCAATTGATTCTATTATTTCAACCCTTTGGGACAAGTGTAAGTCAAACTTAAATGGCTCAATTTGTTTCATTAAAGCATCAACGTGCTCTTGAGCAGTTTGCGATGGGACCCCGGGTATATCATAGATAGGTTTTTCAGGGTAAAGCTCAGAACATTGACCTCCAACCTTATCTAGATTGTCGATGAGTGTGCATGTTAATCCAAGTAAGCCTGCTTCAAAAACAGTAAATAACCCAACCGGCCCCGCACCAATAACCAATATGTCAGTTTCTATTTTCATTTAATCTTTTGCCCTGGTTTAGCTCCCTGATCTGGAGATATTACAAAAATTCCACCCTCTGAGTCGCTTGCAGCCAAAATCATGCCTTCAGAATTACCAAATTTCATCTTTCTAGGAGCAAGATTATAAACCATAACAACCAATTTCCCGACTAGATCAGCTGGTTCGTATGCTGCCTTAATACCAGCAAAAACATTTTTTTCATCCAGATCTCCAAGTCCCAATTTAATTGATATTAATTTATCGGCTCCATCAACATAAGAAGCTTCAAGAACTTCTGCGACACGAAGGTCAACCTTCATAAAATCATCTATGTTAATAAAATCGTCTTTATTTTCGTCCATAGCTTTTTCCTCTTTTTGAAAATGTGCATTATTCAAAGGCTCGACCCTCGATAGCACAGCCTTAAATTCTGAAATTTGGATCCCTAGTAATTTTGTTGGTAACTCAGCATTCACAATGTTCTTAATATTTAGCATCTCTAAAAATTTGCCTGTCATAGTTGGGATAACAGGGGAAAGCATTATGCATAGGTTCTTAAAAACGTTAATGGCAGTTGTCGCCACAATCAAGGCTTCATCTTGATCTAGTTTCCAAGGCGTCTTCTCATTAATGTATTTATTTGTATCATTTGCTACTTCCATTATTAGTTTAATGGCCTTTGAATAACTCTTTGATTCAAATAAAGCATATATTTCTTGCTCAGACGACCTAGAATTTTCAAGGTAGGCTTCATCCAATACATCAGAAAGATTATTGTCATTTTTTGCAACGAATGGCGCAGATCTGCTAAAAATATTTGAGAATTTGCCAACTAAATCAGAGTTAATCTTTTGAGCAAGATCTTCAAAGTTTAGATCTAGGTCTTCTATTTTTGAATTTAACTTGCTTGCAAAATAGTAACGAAGTAATTCTGGGTCACAAGACTCTGCAAATTGATCGGCGGTAATAAAATTTCCTTTTGATTTAGACATCTTTTCACCATTCACCGTAACAAAACCATGAACATGAATGCTGTTTGGTAACTTGTACTTGCTTGATTCCAAAAGTGCTGGCCAAAATAATCCATGAAAATATGTAATATCTTTACCAATAAAATGATGAATTTCGTAGGCAGAATCTTTGCCCCATAGACTATCAAGATCTGTATTATTTTTTATTGCCCAATTTTGAGCAGATGCAAGGTAACCAATAGGGGCATCTACCCAGACGTAGAAGTATTTATTATTTTCTTCTGGTATTGAGAAGCCAAAATATGGATCGTCTCTAGATATATCCCAGCTCTTTAGATCACCATCAAGCCATTCTGACAATTTTGCCACAACAGGCTTTTGCATATCAGCTGTTTGCAAAAAGCTAGTAAGTTGGTCTTTGCACTTCTTCAAATCAAAGAACACATGCTCTGAAATTTTGTTTGCTGGGGTTGAGCCAGTAAGAGCAGACACTGGATTGATTAATTCAGTTGCAGAGTAGGTAACCCCACAAGAATCACAGCCGTCTCCGTATTGATCTTTTGCAGAGCATTTTGGGCATTCTCCGGTAACGTACCTGTCCGCTAAAAACATTTTCTTCTCTTCATCAAAGCACTGCTCAATTTTTTCTTTGAATATATAGCCAGCTTCTTTGGCTGCTAAATAAATTTCGCTTGATAGGGACTCATTTTCTGAGCTGTGTGTTGAATGATAGTTATCGTAAGCAATACCAAATTTATCGAGTGAGGCTATGTGAGCGTCCTTCACAGGGCCTATGTATTTTTCTGGCTCTAAATCTAGCTCTTCAGCTTTCATCATTATGGGTGCGCCATGAGCATCATCAGCGCAAAAGCTTAATACCTCATGATTCGATATTCTCATATGCCTGACCCAGATATCAGTTTGGATGTGCTCAAGAACATGGCCCATATGAATGTCACCATTGGCATAGGGCAGGGCGCTCGTCACAATGATCTTTCTTAATTTGTTAATGTTGAGTCCATAAGTAGGATTTATTCGAGTATTATAAGACAAAATATTATATCAATGGGAATCAAAAAAATAATTGCAGTTGCTTCAGCTAAGGGTGGAGTCGGCAAATCAACAATCTGTGCAAACCTAGCATATCGTTTCTCCCTTGAAAGCAACGTCGGCATTTTAGACGCTGATATATATGGCCCTAATCAACACATTATTTTTGACATCCAAAATGAAAAACCAGAAGTTATCGACAAGGATGGAAAAAAGAAATTTATTCCAATTAAATCAAATAATATTGCAATAAACAGCATGGGATTTATCTTGGACAAAGATAAGGCAGCCATGTGGCGCGGACCCATGTTAAGCGGCGCTATTAAACAACTAAAAGAATCCACGGACTGGGGAGATTTGGATTATTTATTCATTGACATGCCCCCAGGTACGGGCGATGCATATTTGACCGTAGCCAAAGATTTGAAGCCTGACTATGCCATATTAGTAACCACAGAAAGTCCTTTGGCGATTCAAGATACATTAAAGTCTAAAACTTTATTCTCCACACTTGGCATTCCAGTGGCTGGATTTATTGTCAACATGACATCTTCTTCGTGCCAAAACTGTGGCGAGCTTCTCAATAACTCAGCTGTTACGGATATTCATAACATATTGCAAATTAAACAATTAGGCGCTATCCCGTCTAATAAAAAAATAGCTGGATTTGATTTCCCAGAGACTGTTAAATTATTTGAATCAACTTATAATGAGCTAAAAATTATTATTTAAACATTGAATTATTTATCTAAATTCTTCTTTCTTATTTTGCTATCAGCCTCCATAGCTGAGGCAAATGATCCATTCGAAGACATTAACAGAAAAGTCTGGGCTTTTAATGAGTTCTTAGACAATAATCTCGCCAAACCAACAGCTGAGATTTATACATCACTGGCTCCGAATTTTGTTGAGGTTGGCATGTCTAATTTTTTTAGAAATATTAATGAACTTGATAATACAGCCAATCAATTGCTTCAGGGTCATCCAGTGCTTGCCCTCAATGATTTCACAAGATTTTTAATTAACTCTACCATCGGTATTGGCGGTTTTATTGACGTTGGCTCTAAAATTGGTTTGGAGAGGCATGATGAAGACTTTGGTCAAACTCTTGGGGCTTGGGGTGTATCAACGGGACCCTTCCTAATGGTCCCAATTTATGGCCCAACTACACCAAGGGGGTTGGCTGGCAAGAGTGTTAGTTCGGTTCTTGGAGGTACCTTTGCAATTGAGGAAGATGATGTGAAGCTTGGTATTACCGCACTAGATGCCTTGGAAACAAGAGCAAGGTATTTAGAGGTTGAGCCATTGATTATTGGGGATCGCTATTCATTTATCAGAGATTCCTATTTACAATATCAAGAGTTTGAATCAAGCAATGGCGTTAATCAGAAAGATGATTTTGTAGATGACATGGATGATTTTCTTATAGAGGACTAACCTAAACCATAGATACCAATTCTTGAATATTATTTTCTAGGTTATTTTGCTGCATTGTCTCTAATATTAACTTTCTGTATTTGCGTGCATGAGGCATGCCTTTGTTGATTCCGAAAACATGCTTTAAAGTTCTAGAATATGCATGCCCTAAGTCATTTTGTTTTAAGCAATAAAGCAAATAATCCTCTAATATTTCTTTCCTGGAATCTTTCCGTGGTTCTTCATTAAACAATAATTCATCTACCTCGCTAACAATCATTGGATTATCATAAGCTGATCTACCCAGCATTACTCCGTCAACCCGTTTTAAATGGTCAATAGACTCATCAAGATTTTGAATCCCTCCGTTAATAACAACTTCCAAATCAGGAAATGCTTTTTTTAAAGAATAAACATTTTGATACTTTAGCGGAGGCACATTTCTGTTTTGCCTTGGCGATAGACCTTTTAGAATAGCTACGCGAGCGTGCACTATTAAAGTTTGCATATCTGGATTAATAATCTCTTCAGTAAACTTATGCAAGAAATCATAATCGTCATTGTCATCCACACCGATCCTGCATTTAACCGTGATCGCTATGTCAGTTGCCTCCTGCATAGCAAGAACACATTCTGAAACGAGTTTAGGTTCTTTCATCAGGCATGCACCAAAGGCACCTTTTTGGACTCGCTCAGAGGGACATCCAACATTTAAATTTATTTCATCGTATCCTAAGTCTTCGCAAATTTTGGCACATTTTGCTAAATCGTCTGGATCTGAACCCCCTAGCTGAACTGCAACAGGCTGCTCAATTGATCTATTAAAGTTAAGTTGTTCCGAGCATTTACCAAAAATAATGGCTCCTGTCGTAACCATTTCCGTATAAAGAATAGACTTTTTAGTTATTAATCTAAAAAGATATCTGTCATGAATATCTGTGCATTGCATCATAGGAGCAATGCAAAATTGATGATCGAGTTTAGTCACTTACTAAAGAAAATTAACTACCGCGACGAAGCCAACAATACTAAGGACGATAGTATAGGGCAGGGCCATTTTAACCATCTTCATGTATGACAAGCCAATCAATGGAGCGAGCGATGATGTAAGCAAAAATAGGAAGGCTGCCTGTCCATTTGGCGTCGCAATACTCGGAATATTTGTACCAGTGTTGATGGCTATAGCTAGATTATCAAACTGAGCACGTGTAATTATATTTGCATCTAGCGCTTCTTTAATTTCATTAATGTAAATAGTTGCTACAAATACATTATCACTTATTGCTGATAATACTCCGTTCGCAATAAAGAAAATTGGAGCTTGGATATCTGTATTTTGAGCTAACACATAATTAATAATTGGGGCAAACAGTCCTTGATCGGCAATAACGCTGACCACCGCAAAGAAAACTACAAGCAATGCTGTGAAAGGAAGCGCCTCTTTAAAAGCTTCTCCAAGATCATGCTCGTCTGTTATGCCCTTGAAAGATGTTAGAAGAATAATAACAGCCAAGCCTATCAGCCCAACGGCTGCCAAATGAAAAGCCAATGCAATGATTAGCAATATTCCAACTACCATTTCTATGACCAATTCCATGTTCATGATATCTGTGCGCTTGCTAAGCTCAAACTCATTGTATTCATGGAAGATATTCTTAATTCTAAGGGGAAGGTGTGTGCCAAATCCAAATAACCTAAACTTCTCTATAGAGAAGCAAGTGATCATGCCTGCAATAAAAACAGGAATGGTAATAGGGGCCATCTTGACTGCAAATTCAATAAATTCCCACCCAGCGATATTTGCTATTAGTAAGTTCTGAGGCTCTCCAACAATCGTGCAAACGCCCCCAAGAGCGGTTCCAACTGCACCGTGCATTATTAGATCTCGTAAAAAAGATTTAAAATTTTCTAAGTCTTCATGACCAAGCTCAGAAAGAGTCGAATCATCTAAAATATTGTGATCTGTTGATGCAAAATCTGCGCCTGAGTTTGCAAGATGAAAAATTCTATAAAAGCCAATGCCTACAGCAATTAAAACTGCTGTTACGGTTAAAGCGTCTAAGAATGCAGATAAAAAGGCTGCTACAAAACAAAATAAAAGAGATAACTTGGTTTTAGAATGAATGCGCAAAAGAAGCTTGGTAAAAATATTAAGCATTAAATTCTTCATAAAATAGATGCCTGCCACCATAAATACTAGCAATAGAATGACCTCTAAATTAGCCTCAACTTCGTGCAGCAATGCATAGGGAGTGGTCAATCCAATAACAATAGATTCAATAGCCAGCAACCCACCTGGCTGAAGAGGGTAGCATTTTAAGGCAAGAGCCAATGTAAAAATAAACTGTAATAAAACAAACCATCCAATATAAAATGATCCGTTCAAACCTAGTTGATTTAGTAAATACAAAGCGATTGGATTAAATACTAAAAACGCTATGATGGTATTTTTATACCAATGTGGCGATGAGCCTAAAAACATTTTATAAAGATTACTTAGCATACTTATAGACCCTGATGAATATGGAACCAATTAGACAGTTACACGACAATTTCAAACCCCAATCAAAATTCATTATCTTCTGTGATGGTAAGATTTTATACGATCATGAGCAAAATACTTACTGTTTTGAAATAAAAGATTTGAATTCGCTGGAAGGCAATGCTCCTTATTTATGCATCGCGAGAGATAAACTTAATGATGAGTATTTTTATGCAATAGATATTCCTTCAAAGCAGAAGATTCTTGGAATATTCATGGATCCTGCAAAAATAGAATTTACAGACTTCAGAACAACCCTATCTTTTATAGACCCAGCTAATTTTCAACTAATATCAAGAGCTTCGATTCTATTAAATTGGAAAAAAACTAATAAGTTTTGTTCTTCTTGTGGCAAAGAAACGATTTTTAACTCAACGGAGGGAGCGCCAGACTGTGTATGCAATGGACCTCCAAGATATCCGATTATCTCGCCATGCATTATTACCTTAATTCATGACAAGAATAGAATTCTTCTCGGAAGGAGTAAGTTCTTTCCCCCCAATATGTTTAGCACTTTAGCTGGTTTTGTTGAAGCCGGCGAAAATGCAGAGGAAGCTCTAGCCAGAGAGGTTATGGAAGAGGTCAACGTAAAAATTGTGAATGTTAGATATTATGGTTCTCAGTCATGGCCATTTCCATCTCAGCTAATGCTTGGCTATTTTTGTGAATATCAGGAAGGCGAGATTTACCTCAATGATGATGAGTTAGAAGAGGCCAGGTGGTTTGATTTAGAATCTTTACCAATCATTCCACCTGACACTTCTATATCAGGTCAGCTTATTCGCTCTTATATCGCGGATCGTTCAAGGCTCTAACAGGCTTAGGAGCTGGAGTCGGAGCTGGAGTCGGAGCTGGAGTTGGAGCTGGAGTCGGAGCTGGAGTCGGAGCTGGAGTCGGAGCTGGAGTCGGAGCTGGAGTCGGAGCTGGAGCTGGAGCTGGAGCTGGAGTCGGAGCTGAGCTTGGTGATTTAGTTTCCTTCGATGCCTCAGCAACCTCAGCAACATTACCATTTTTCTCAATCACATCTTTTTTAGGCATTGATTCACTTTTAGTTGTGTCTGCTTTTTGATCCTCAGACTCAGCAACTTTTTTTGGAGGAATAACTACAGGCTTCGGTGATTTCCCATCTACAGTTTTCTTAACTGCCGAAACTTTATTTTGCGAATTATTTCTTGGATTTCTAGTATTTCTAGGATTCTTATTCCTATCACCAGAATTATTTCTTGGATTTCTATTTGAGTTGGTGCGCTTTCTAGGTTGCAGCTTTTTCTTTTTCTTATCAGACCTTAAAAAGGAAAGAGTAATAATAGATTTTAGGAAACTAAAAATGCCATTAGATTTCTTTCTTTTTGGCATTCTAGGTGGCACTGAAACTTTAACCAAGGGTTTAAGAGCTTTCTTGTTTGTATTGGAGTCTCTCCAATCCATAGATGGCTCAGGACTATTAGGAGTCATGTCGAATGTAAAAGGTTTCTTACCAGCAACAGCCTTCACTCTAGCAACTTTGTAATAAGGGCGCGATTTGTATGGATCAGCAATAACTAAAATATTTATTTGATAGGTATTTTCAATTGCAATAATGTCGCGTCTTTTCTCATTTAAGAGGTAGCTTGATACGTCAGCTGGAACATACACATGAATTTCACCTGTATTTTCTTTAGCGGCATCCTCACCAATTATTCTAATAATTGATTGGCCTAACGATCTTGTTCCCCTTATTTGAACGTGCTGTATGTCATACGTTTCATCTAAAGAAGGTCTTAATCTCTGTCTGGAGAGTTCAAGCAGACCGAATCTAGAAATTGCTGCAATCTGAATTCTAGCTCTATCTGGCTGAACAGCAGATCTAAAAGTAGACTCTACTTTTTGCTGATGCTTCTCGTCCTGCATGTCAATAAAATCAATTACCACTAATCCACCTAGGTCTCTTAATCGTAATTGTCTAGCAATCTCTTTTGCTGCTTCCATATTTGTAGCAAATGCTGTTGATTCAATATCTTTGCCTTTTGTAGAGCGAGCTGAGTTAACATCAATTGATACCATTGCTTCTGTTGGATCAATAACTATGGAGCCTCCAGATGGAAGAGATATTTCTCTCTGAAATGCAAGTTCGATTTGACTCTCAATCTGATAACGATTGAAAAGGGGTATGTCCTCATTATAAAGGATCACTTTATCGGCATGATCGGGGATGACCGACTTAGCAAAATCCAATGCTTCAGCATGAACTGCCGCATCATCAATTAAAATTTCTTCAATATCATCTCTAAAGTAGTCTCTAAAAACTCTTAAAATTAATTTGTCATCTTTATAGATTAAGCTTGGACTTGGCGCATCTCCAACAGTTGACTGAATTTGCTCCCAAAGATTCATTAAATAATCTAAATCCCATTTAAGTTCTTCAGAGGTTCTACCCAAACCTGCAGTTCTAACAATAACGCTCATTCCATCAGGAATGATTAATTCACTCAGAGCATTTTTAATATCATCTCTTTCCTCGCCAGCAATTCTTCTTGATACGCCACCTGATTTCTCAGAGTTTGGAATAAGAACAATAAAACGTCCTGCCAGTGAGACTTGATTAGATAAAGCGGCACCTTTGGTTCCACGCTCTTCTTTTAAGACCTGAGCGAGGATCTCATCACCTTCTTTAAGGATACATTTTCTTTTGCCGTCAGCTCCATTTGTGAAGTATTCACTTGAAAGCTCTTTAAGTGGTAAAAAACCATGTCTTTCACTGCCAAAATTAACAAAAGCAGCGTCTAAACTGGATTCAATCCTAGAGACTGTTGCTTTAAATATACTTCCTTTAAGAAGCGCTTGTGCATTAAATTCATTGTCCAAGTCAAATAACTTTGCTCCATCCACGAGAGCTACACGAAGCTCATCGGAATATGAACAATTAATTAGAATTCTTTTCATTTTTTTCTCCATTATAGAGAAAGAGAATAGCAATAGTGCTTTGAAAAAGTTTTAAGAGTCTTATCCCGAGGAGCTCTTAAACTAGTACCATTTTTAAAGTCTAATGGTATATGTAGTAAATCTGGTCTTTTAACTTTCTTGCGCCCTGGCGCATATTCTTATCTTTCTCTTCGCTCACTTCTTAAACTTTTAGAGTGAGCTATTATTATCTATGTAAATAAACATAAATTTGTTTTGTAGTACTAGAAATAAGTTCATAGCTACTAATTTCGAGTATTCTACCCCAATGAGCGATAAAAACCTAAAAATCACAGAAGATAACGCAGGTAGACGTCTAGATAATTTCTTGTTTAATGTCTATAAGTCACTGCCAAAATCGAAGATTTACAACATGATTCGTAAAGGTGAAATTCGCGTCAATTCTGGTCGAATCAAACCTTCGCGTAAGTTGCTCCTTAATGATGAGATTAGAATCCCACCTTACTTGATTGATTTTGATGAGAATGAGATCACCATTAAAATTCCTCCTTCTAGAATAAAAGAGTATTGGAAATCTATTTTATTTGAAAATAACGATTACATTGTTTTTAATAAGGACCCCGAGCTTAGCGTTCACTCTGGATCCAACAATCAATTTGGGCTAATAGATATTTCAAGAGCTGCTCACGAGTCTGACCAAATCGATTTATGTCACAGGATAGATAAATCTACCTCCGGATGTATTGTTTTAGCTAAAAACAAGAAATTTCTTAGAAACTTTCATGATCAATTAAAGAGTCAAAAAATTATTAAAAAATACGAGGCGATTTTAATGGGCGAATTTGAGGGTAACCAGCGCCTAGAAACTAAAATCGATTCCTCTACAAAGGAGTTCCTTCATAAAGTACAAGAAACCGATGAGGGCAAAGATGCTATCTCTGAGTTTAAACTTATTAAAAAACTAGGTTTTTATTCGCACGTTGAGATATTAATTTTTACAGGAAGGATGCATCAAATTAGAGTTCAAAGCGCAAACATTAACCTGCCTATCGTTAACGATAAAAAGTATGGAGATTTTGCTGCAAATAAATTACTTGCAAAGGAGACCGGTGTTGGTAGATTAGCCCTGCATTCATGTTACATAGAGTTTCATGATCAAAACGGATCAAAAGTTTGTTATAAGGCGCCAATTGATAAGGAATTTGATATACTGTTGTCTAAGCTATCCTCCGTGACTATTCAAAGCTAATCTAATCTGATAGGATGCATTTTTTCTAAAATATTATGGCAGTACAAAAAAGTAAAAAAACAAGATCTAAGAGAGGAATGATCCGATCTCACGACTCATTGACAGATCTTACGTTATCAACCGATCCAGTTTCTGGTGAGCGTCATTTGCGCCATCAAATGACCGCAGATGGTTTTTACAAAGGGAGATTAATTAAAGACCTTCGTAAGCCTGAAAAGGAAATAGAGGGTAACGAAGCGCAAGACTGATCAATGTCTTGTTCTGCTGCTATTGTTTTTCCCGGTCAGGGATCTCAGCACCTTAATATGCTTTCTCAAGGATCTATCCTTGATATAGCCCAATCCTCAGAATACTCTCAATTAGTTGAATATTGCAGCAACTTGGTTTCCCTTGATTTCTTTAAACTGGTAGAAACTGGACCAGAAGAGCTACTGAATAGAACATCAATCACTCAACCCGTTTTACTTTTAATCTCATACCTCCACTATCAAAAACTTATAGAGAAAATAAACCTTAATCCAATTCTGTTTGCCGGACATTCACTTGGAGAATACTCTGCTCTTGTTGCCGCCAATTCATTAACCATTGAGGATGCTCTTAACCTAGTGAGAGCTAGAGGGCTTTTAATGGAGGAAGCAGACAATGGATCAATGGCGGCTATTTTAGGTCTCGAACTTTCTGTAATTCAGGGTGTATGCCAAGAAGTCTCAGGCAAACATTCTTTTGAAGTGCAATGTGCAAATATTAATACTCCAACCCAGACTGTTATATCGGGAACCGAAGAGGGCGTTCAAATTGCTCAAGAGCTTTGCATTGAAAAGGGTGCCAAAAGGGCAATACGCCTGAACGTTAGCATAGCTTCTCATAGCATTCTCATGAAACCGCTTAAAGATAAATTTTCTGAAGTAATATCTTCGACCAACTTTAAACTTCCCACCACAACCGTTCTTCATAATGTTACCTATGGGGAGAGCTCGAATATTGACGAATTGAAAGAAGTTTTAGGTAAGCAATTGTATTCCCCAGTACAGTGGGTAAAAACCTGTCAAAAAATTTTAGAGCTTAATTCTCCTGTTATAGAATGCGGTCCAGGAAAAGTCATTGCTGGTCTCTTAAAAGCAAATGGAGTAAATGACTATTTTTCAACATCAGATGTCAATTTCTATGAGAAGATATTAGAGCATGTTAAATAAAACTGTTCTTATTACGGGTGTTTCTAGGGGGATTGGTCTTTCTATTGCTCAAGCTTTTGCAGGAAATGGCTACTACGTTGTTGGGACATCTCGCAGCCCCTTTGACCTTGAAACAGCGCTAGGATCTAATCACTGCATTCACATTCCACTTGATGTTACTGACAGAGAGGCCATCAAAAAAGCGCATGAAAAAATTAGTGCTAGCAACCTGTTGCCGGGGGTGATAGTTAATAATGCTGGTATCACAAAAGATCAAATATTTCTTAGAATGAAGGATGATGATTGGGATGAAGTTATAAATACAAATCTTTCAAGCGTTTTTAACATTACAAAAGTCTTTTTGAAGCCAATGGTCAAAGCAAGAGAGGGTAGAGTCATTAATATTTCTAGTGTCGCAGGGCTGATGGGTAATCCTGGGCAGGTCAATTACTCCTCAAGTAAAGCTGCAATTGGAGGCTTTACCAAGTCTCTCGCCAAAGAAGTTGCTTCAAGAAATATTACTGTTAACTCTATTGCCCCAGGTTTCATATCAAGCGACATGACCAAGGCGCTATCAGAAGAACAACAATCTCAAATCTTAAATCAAATTCCTGCTAATAAATTTGGTGATCCTAAAGACATCGCAGATCTTGCGATATTTTTAGCATCTGAAAAAGGTCAATACATAACAGGACAAACCATTTCTGTTGATGGCGGCCTTTACATGATCTAAACTTTTGTTTTTTTTGTTATAATTGATGTAGAATGAGTTTTTTTAATACGGAGGATGCTTAATGAGTATCGAAGAAAGAGTAAGAAAAATTGTTTGCGAACAACTTGGAAAATCAGTCGAAGAGGTTAGCAATGATGCATCTTTTGTTGACGATCTGGGAGCAGACTCACTTGATACCGTAGAACTGGTGATGGCTCTTGAGGAAGAGTTTGATCTTGAAATTGCTGACGAAGAAGCGGAAAAAATTTCAACCCTTCAAGAAGCAGTTAACTACATAAACTCCAACAGTTAGTAAATCCTAAATGAGGCAACTACACAGAAGGGTTGTAGTTACCGGCTTAGGTATTTTATCCCCAATCGGTAATTCAGTGCCGGAAGCTTGGTCTTCCTGCATTAATGGAGTATCTGGCATATCAAAGGTAGACGTTGGCATTCCTAACAGCCCAGTATCAGTTGGCGGTCAGCTAAAAAACTTTAATCCTGAAGATTATCTAGACTCCAAACAAATTCGTCGAAATGATCCATTTATTCAATACGGTGTGATAGCTGCAAACCAATCTATCGCTGATTCAGGAATCTTGGACTTGCCAACATTAGATAAAGAAATGGTTGGGATCAATTTTGGTGCTGGCATTGGTGGTATTCAAACAATAGAAAATAATAAAATATTATTAGAATCAAAAGGCCATAAAAAAGTTTCACCTTTTTTTGTTCCAGGATCAATTGTTAATATGATTTCTGGCTTAGTTTCAATTAAACACGGTTTCATGGGCCCTAATACTTCTGTTGTAACTGCTTGCTCTACTGGCAATCATTGCATAGGAACAGCAGCAAGATCAGTCTCATGTGGTGAGGCAAATGTGATGGTAGCAGGCGGGGCTGAAATGGCATCAACGCCTTTATCTATCTCTGGATTTATCGCGGCAAGAGCTCTTTCAACTAACCCTGATCCGTCTAGGGCTTGCAGGCCTTGGGATTTAGAAAGAGATGGATTTATTTTATCTGACGGAGCTGGCTCCCTGGTATTAGAGGAATATGAGCATGCTAAAGCTCGTGGCGCCAATATCTATGCAGAGGTTCTAGGCTTCGGAATGAGCTCTGATGCTTACCATATAACTGCTCCACCTGAGGACGGAAGAGGAGCAGCGCTTTCAATGAAGAATGCATTGTTGGATGCTGAGCTAAACATTGACGATGTTGATTACATAAATGCCCACGGCACATCGACTCCTTTGGGAGATCTGGCTGAAACCACAGCATTGAAAAAAATATTCGGTGACCAGATGCCAAGCATTAGCTCAACAAAATCAATGACAGGTCACACTCTTGGGGCTGCTGGTGCTATAGAATCTATTTTCTGCATTAAGAGCCTTAACGATAATGTTATTCCCCCAACGATTAACCTGATCAATCCAGATCCACTATGCGATTTAGATTACACACCCTTAAGAGCGGTTGAAAAGAAAGTTTCGATTGCAATGAATAATTCATTTGGTTTTGGAGGAACTAACTCTACCCTTGTCTTCAAAAAGATTTAAATTATTACTGTTTATTTTTTTAACCCTGTCTCTTGGTGTTGTGATTTTGGGCACTGCTGAGTCTTACTCTTACAGTTACCCTGCTAAAAAGCAAAGCATATTACATGTGGTTTCTGGTGACAGCGTTAATAGTATTTTCAGTCGCTTTTCTTTAAACATTACCGAAAAAACTTTATTAAAAATTTTTCTTCTAAAAAATAAGGTTAATTTAATACAAGCAGGCCATTACGATATTTCATCGATGCCGTGGCGAGAAATATTAATTGATTTGCACAAAGGAAATATCCAGCAATTTCAGTTTCAAATTAAAGAAGGTGCAAATTTCTTTGATCTAAAAAATCAAATAATTGCATCAAATTTATCAATGGACTGTCCAGAATTTGATTGCCTAGATAATCAATTTGGTTTTTTTGAAGGCACTTTAATGCCCGACACTTATTTTTATAATTACCAATCCTCAGCCTCAGCTATTCTAGTCAAATCACAAAATCTTTTAATTCAATATGCAGAAAATCTCTGGGCTAATAAATTATCGCTAAATCCTTTGAAAAGTATCGAGGATGCATTGATACTGGCTTCTATTGTAGAAAAAGAAGCTGGGAATGATGAGGAAAAGATTGTTATTGCGGGAGTATTTCTTCATAGGTTAAACCTAAAAATGAGATTGCAGGCTGATCCAACAATAATTTATGGTCTCCTGCCTGATTTCAATGGCAATATTACCAAAAAAAATCTTAAAGATTCATCCAATCCTTACAACACATATCAAATTAAGGGCTTGCCACCAACTCCAATTTCTATAATTAGCAAAAGCTCTTTAGAAGCAGTAATATTGGGAGAGCCTAATGAATATTTATTCTTTGTGGCCAAGGGAGATGGAACTCATTACTTTTCAAGCGAGTATAGTGAGCATCTAAAAGCTGTTAACAAGTACCAGTTAAATAAATAAATTATGAAATTAATTACATTTGAAGGCATTGAGGGTGTTGGCAAGTCCACTCAAATAAGTTTAACAAAGGAATGGCTAGAAAATAAAGGCTATTCTGTAAATTTACTTAGAGAGCCAGGTTCCACCAAATTTGGTGAAAAAATTAGAGAAATATTGCTCTCAAAAGATTCCGATATTTCCTTTGAGACTGAGCTTTTGCTAATGTTTGCTGCTAGATCTGAGATGATTAAATATTTTGTACAGGATGCAGCTGAAGACTTTATCCTGTGCGATCGATTTTACCATGCCTCTATAGCCTATCAGGGCTATGGCAGAGGTTTATCACTCGACCTTATTGACTCTTTGATTAATGGGATTAACTGCCCCAAACCCGAGCTCACTTTAATTTATGACCTAGACGTGAAATTAGGTTTTGCAAGAAAAGCGAATGATGTTGAAGATAGAATTGAGTCATCTGGCCTTGAGTTTTTTGAAAGAGTGAGAAAAGGTTATATTGCTCTTGCTAAGTCTGAGCCTGAAATTCACCTAATAGATGCTAACACCACAGAGCAGAGTATTCATATTCAATCTATTGACTTGGTAAAAGAAGCTTTCAATTTATGATTTCTAAGAGATATCCTTGGCTAGAAAAATACATAAATAGAAATCCTGTTAGCCAATTTCCATCCTCTTTGATAATAGAAGGCGAGGGTGGTTTAGGGAAAACTGCACTGGCTAAGTATTTTGCAAAAAAACTTTTATGCGAAGATGAGTCTCGTCCTTGTGGAAATTGCAGCTCTTGCTCATATTTTGATGCAGGATCTCATCCAGATTATTGCTTTTTAAGTGCGGATGACTCTTCCTCAGGTCTAATCGGTGCTACTAAGATAAAAAATGATGCTATTACTTCTAAAAAAATAGAAGGAACCCGAGCATTAAATCAATTTATGTCTCTAACAAATTCGGTCTCAAAAAGAAGAGTTGGGGTAATTTTTGATGCCCATATCATGAATATTAATTCTCAGAATGCACTACTTAAGACACTGGAAGAGGTGCCTGAAAATAAATTTATAGTCTTGGTTTCCAATCAAAGAAGAAATTTTTTACCTACGATTTACAGCAGATCAAATTTAATGTCTATTCAAAATCCTTCTTCAGAAGTCATAGATAAATGGTTAAATGATCAGGGTTTTATTGAGCATTCATCGCTAAATTTTGCTCCAGACTCTACGCCCTTAGCCATGGAGGAACTTATAAATAAAAATCTAGCAACCAATTATCAAGATCTAACAGCTGTATTAGATTCATACTGCATGGGCAAAATGAATACTTTTGATTTAATAAAATTCTTCAAGGAATTAAACATTGGTCTTGATGAAAAAATTGATTCTATTATCTTATTTCTTAAAAGCTGCCTTGGCATAACCACTGAGTTTTACAAACCCCACTCCTTAATTAGCTCGATGGATATTCATCAACCAGACGCAAGGTCCATTTCAGATCTAATAGAAGAATTGATCCAATTCAAGGTAGCTCTTAATAAAGTGGCATCATTGAATGAGCAGATAGGTTTAAGTCACTTTATCTTTAAATTACAAGCCCTTTTTAGGTAGCTTTCACTCAGACAATTGTAGAGCCGCCATCAACAACAATAGTTTGGCCATTTATGTAGGCGCCAGCTTGAGAAGATAGCATTAATGCAACCCCAGCTATTTCCTCTGGCGTTCCGATCCTTTGCATAGGAACTTTGTCCGTGAATACCTTAAGAATTTCTGGGTTGCTCCATAGAGCTTTTGCGAAATCTGTTTTTATTAAGCCCGGGGCAATGGCATTGGCTCTAATATTAAACTGGCCAAATTCAGACGCTATATTTTTTACCATCATAATATCTGCTGCCTTGCTCATATTGTATGCACCCAGAATAGCGCTTCCTCTTAGGCCTCCTATACTGGATACAATAATTATTGCACCGTCTTTTCTTTCAATCATTTGAGGCAAGACAAGCTGCGATAAGACATGATTAGATTTAATGTTATTTTGCATAATCTTATCGAACGAATCTGACGGGATATCCATCATTGATCCCATGAAGGGGTTGGTAGCTGCATTACAAATTAATACATCTATTTTTCCTAGCAATTTATTGGTCTCAGTAACTAAGTTTTGAAGTTGTCGCTCATCACCAATATTTGCAGCAATTGGAAAAGCTACCTCTGATCCCACTAGGTCATTGATCTCTTGAGCAGCCTCATTGCAAGCATCGATTTTCCTGCTGGATATGATTACTTTTGCTCCTTCTTTAGCAGCATGCAAAGCGATTGACTTACCAATTCCCCTGGAAGAGCCTGTAATTAAAAATGATTTGTTTTTTAAATTAAATAATGACATTTAGCTTATAATCTCCTGATGTTTAAAAACGTTGAAATATATTCTAAATCAAATTGTCCTTTTTGTGATAAAGCAAAAAATTACTTTACTCAAAATGATATTCCTTTCACTGCGCATAATGCAGAAATTCCAGAGATATTTGATGTCTTAATGACTAGGAATCCATTCGCTCGAACAATGCCACAAATATTTATCAACGATGAGTTGATTGGTGGGTATACAGATCTTGAAGAATGGCTCATAACTAACAAGGATTAACTATGGTTGCTTTTAATGACTTTCTTTTGCTTTTGGATGGATACCTAAGTGGTTCTTGGTGGTTTCCTGCTTTTTTAATTGGTACTGGCATCTATTTTACAGCTTACCTTGGCTTTCCTCAATTTAGATTTTTTGCACACGGCTGGAGAATAGTTACTGGCAAATATGCGAAAGAAGACACAAAGGGAGAGACCACTCCATTTGAAGCTTTAACAACTGCCATGTCTGGAGCTGTTGGAACTGGAAATATTGGTGGAGTAGCTTTGGCAATATGGATTGGTGGACCTGCAGCTATTTTTTGGATGTGGATCACAGCTATTTTTGGTATGACAACAAAATTTGTTGAAGTGACAATGGCTCACAAGTACAGAACAACATTATCCGATGGATCAATATCTGGCGGACCTATGTACTACATAGAAAAAAGTTTTAATAAAAGATGGGCAGGGGTTTTATTTGCAGGCCTCATGATGATTTGCGCTATAGGTTCAGGCAATATGCCCCAAATTAATAATATAGCCAGTGTTCTTGATTCTACTTTTAGCATCCCGAAACTTGCCACAGGACTTATTCTTGGGGTTATGTTGTGGTTAATTATTGCAGGTGGAATTAAAAGAATTGCAAAAATTGCAAGCAAGCTCGTGCCAATCATGGCAGTCATTTATTTTGGCGGTGCATTGGTTGTAGTCGTAGAAAATTATCAAAATATTATTCCTTCGCTGAACTCAATCTTCTCTCAGGTTTTTTCCGGCTCTGCAGCTGCAGGTGGCTTCTTGGGAGCAAGTTTTGCCATGAGCTTAAAACTTGGGGTTGCAAGAGGTCTTTACTCGAATGAAGCTGGTCAAGGCTCCTCTCCAATTGCTCATGCTTCAGCAAAGGCAGAGCATTCAGTTGAGCAGGGCATGGTTTCGATACTAGAGCCTTTTATTGATACCATAGTTGTTTGCAGCGTCACCGCTCTTGTTATTTTATCCAGTGGCGCATGGACTCAAAAATATGAAAACACATTCGAAAGATCGTCAATGTCAATTTTTGAAGGATCATATAGCGAAGAAAACTCGAACGATGTTGAAGAGCTAGGCAAGTACATCCTTGATGCAAGAAAATTTACCAACAATACAACCGCGGTTAAAGAGTATTCAGGTGAATTACCCATCGTAAATGGCAAGCTCATGAGCAATGAAATTACCGTGTTTCACAACAATTCAATTGCTGAAGACGTTCTGTTTTTTAAGTCAGGTCAACCCTTCGAAGGTCTTCTGGAAATTCGTGACGGAGTTATAAAAGATTCATCAATTAAGGTAGAAGGAAAGTCATTGATTCACTCGGCCGCTCTTACTTCAAAAGCCTTTGCTTCTGGGGTTCTTGGTATGTGGGGTGAGTATATTGTAGCTATAGGATTGCTACTATTTGCATTTTCTACTGCTATTGCATGGTCATACTATGGCGATAGATCTACAGCCTACATATTTGGAGAGGCCGCTGTTCCTTGGTACCGAATGATTTATGTTATAAGTTTTATAGCCGCTGCTGTAATAGACACTACTATTATATGGAACATCGCCTATGTAGTTGTGGCACTTGTAACAATTCCTAACTTACTTGCTTTATTTGTCCTAAGAAAGGAAATGAAGGAGCAAGTTACAACCTATGTAATGGAAAAATAACTACCGGAACTGCTCCAAACTATTTATTTAGCAGAACGCTGCTCTAATACTTTTACCACATCGTTGAAACTTAGATCCATTTTTCTTAGCATTACCAATAGGTGATAGAGCAAATCAGCTGATTCCTCTTCAACTCGATCATCGTTCGTTACGGCTGCAATCGCTGCTTCACCGGCTTCTTCTGTAACTTTTTTAGCCATTTCCTTGATCCCTTCTTTAAATAAACTGTAAGTATATGAATTAGGGTTCTTTTCTTTAAAACTTTCATCAATGACCGCCTCTAAGTTATTGATAAAGTCAGTGTGTTTTGGTGATTGTGGGAAGCATGAATCCATTCCAAGATGGCATGTTGGACCCTCATTATAAGTTGTAATAAGCAGCGTATCTTTATCACAATCATGATGTATGTCTTGAACATGAAGTGAGTTGCCTGAGGTCTCACCTTTTGTCCATAATTTCTGCTGTGTTCTGCTGTAAAAAGTAACAAGACCAGACTCCTGAGTAAGAGCTAAAGCTTCCTCAGTCATGTATCCCAGCATTAACACCCTCAAAGAGGTTGCATCCTGAATTATCACAGGCATTAAACCATTAACTTTTCTCCAATTTAATTCCATAATTTAACCCCTTATATTAATTTTATTTGATTGCAGATAGCTTTTCAGATCTCTGATAGTAAAGATATCTTTATGAAAGACACTTGCGGCTAAGGCCCCATCAACAAATGCGGATTGAAATACCTCTGTGAAATCATGCATAGATCCAGCTCCACCCGAAGCAATCAGTGGGATAGTGCAGTTGCTAGAAAGGTCTTTTAAAAGCTTGAGATCATAACCATTTCTCATGCCATCCTGATTCATAGAATTGATAACTACTTCGCCCGCACCTAAGCTCTGAATAGTCTCCAACCATTCCAAAGCCTCTATATTCCTTGAGTAAGCAGTAGCTTCATTTCCTGTTTTAGCATAAATAAGATGCTTAGAATTAACTGTTTTAACGTCCATTCCAACTACAACGCATTGAGCTCCAAATTCTTCACTTAGTTGTTTAATAAGTATTGGGTTTAACAAGGCAGGAGTATTGATTGAGATTTTATCAGCACCTTCATTAAGTATTAGCCTCGCATCCTCTAGTGTCTTAATTCCTCCAGCCACACAAAATGGAATATTAATTACTTCTGATATTTTCCTAACCCAACCCTTATCAACGATTTTATCTTCAGTGCTTGCAGAGATATCATAAAAAACTAACTCATCTGCACCCATATCAGAATATTTAGCAGCTAACTCTGTAATTCTGCCAATGACTTTATGATTTTTAAATTGGACCCCCTTGACTACCAATCCATCCCGGACATCTAAACAAGGAATAATTCTTTTACATAGCATTAGCTAAATCCTTGAGGCTAATGGCTTGCTCATATATGGCTTTTCCAACAACAACCTCTTTACATCCAAGGCTCTTCACATCATGTATATCTTTAATGCAAGAAATACCTCCCGAAGCAATGAGATTAATTGATGGGAAATTCTCAATAATGCTTTGATAAGCGTTGAGGTTTGGGCCTTGCATAGAACCATCTAGACTGATATCTGTAGCTAGAATATTGGTAAAGAAAGAATAAGTGCTTAAAAACTCCATTAAATTAACAGAGGATTGATTTTGCCACCCGTGCGTAAAAATCATAGGTTGATCTTGGATGTTTTTAAAGTCTAGACCTAAGACTATTTGATCTGGATCAAAGCTTTTCTGGAGGTCAATTAAAAAGCCAGGCGTTTCAAACAAAGCAGTGCCCACAATGATTCGAGTTACACCGAGCTCAATCATACTGGTGGCTTTTTCAATACTCCTGATGCCACCACCAACCTCTAATTTAAGGTGACGATTGGATGCCAGTTCCTTGATGATGGGTAAGTTCTCTTGTGATCCTGTCTGAGCTCCATCTAAATCAATGATATGAAGATAGTCGAAGCCATTATCCACAAACTCTTGAGCTTGCTTAAGTGGATTCGAGTTGTAATTTGTTAACTGATTAAAATCTCCTTGCAATAAACGAACGCAGTTACCATTTTTTAGATCAATTGCAGGCAAAACAATCATTTCATTCCGAGGAAATAATCTAGGAATTCTTCCCCTGCAACGGATGATTTTTCTGGATGGAACTGACACCCTATAAAATTATTTTTAATTACGACTGAGGACATGGGTATTTCGTAATCTGAAATAGCTGCTGTGTCTAATGATTTTTCGGCGTAATAGCTATTTGCAAAATAGTAGTGATTGTTTAGATGGGACAGGGCACTTGCATTAAAGATCACTTCATTCCATCCCATTTGAGGAATTTTAATTCCTTGATCAATTGGTAGTTTTTTTATTTCACCGTTAAATACACCTAAGCATTTAGTATTTTGTTCATGGGAAAATTCATAGAAAATCTGCATCCCAATACATATACCTAGCACTGGCTGATGCAATGACTTGATCACGCTAGTGAGTTCCAGAGTATTTAAAGCATCCATAACTCTTCCTGCTGAGCCAACGCCAGGAATAACAACGTGTGAGGCTTGTCTTATTTGAGTATTATTCTTTGTAACAAAAGTTTCGTAACCCTTCTGTTCAAATGCATGCTGAACTGATCTGAGATTAGCTCCACCGCAATCAATTACAGCGATGCTCACATGACACCTTTCGTCGAAGATGATTCAGAACTTTCTATGACGATTGCCTGTTTTAAGGCCCTAGCGAATGTCTTAAAAGTAGCCTCAAGTAGATGATGTGAATTTTGCCCAATGGTTTCTATATGACAGGTAAAGGCAGCAGAATTAATAAGTGATATGAAAAAATGCTCCAGCATTTCACCAGGAAAGTCGCCGACCCTCTCACGAAGCTTGGAACATTTAAAATTTAGGTATCTACGTGATGCTAAATCAATGCTAACAGAGCACTTAACCTCATCCATCACCAGTGTCTCGACGCTTGAATATCTAGAGATACCTACTCTTTGATTCAGTGCTAAATTAATAGCTGAGCCTAGAGTAATGGCAATATCTTCTATTGTATGATGCTCATCTATATGCAAATCCCCATCGCATGTTAAATGCAAATCAATTTTACTGTGTTTGGAAAATTGCTCTAATAAATGATCTAGAAACTTAAGACCCGTATTAATTGAATATTTTCCTGTGCCATCTAAATTTAGATTAATGTAGATGTTGGTTTCGTTTGTTTTACGAATTTCACTGCTAGATCTAGACTTGCTAGCATCTTCAACAAGGTTTCTTCTAACATCAACAGCTGCTATGTGTGCATCCAAGCCTTCTGCTAGAGCCAGCGTAGTAACAGTATCCTTGAGATTCATAAAACCTTCTGATGAAGCAGCTTGCATTGAAATTTGCTTACCAAAATCTCTAAGACCAAGACCTGAATACGTCCTTGCTTTACCGTTAGTTGGCAGTACGTGATTCGAGCCCGATGCATAATCTCCAAAAGACTCAGGGGACAAAGAACCGCAAAAAATTGAACCAGCGTTATTGATTGAAGGAAGATACTTAGAAAAATCTTCATCAAGTAGAATTAAATGCTCTGGTGCGCACTCGTTGATAAGCTGTGAAGTATCACTAATTGATTTAGATTTAATAAGAATTAGATTTTTTATACTCTCATTTAATATGCTTTTTCGCTTCAGGTTCTTTTTCTGTTTGAGTACCTCCGCCTTTACATTATTCAAAACATTAAGCTGTTGAGAGATAATGAAGGCTTTGGAATCAACTCCATGCTCTAGCTGCGACAGAGCATCTGCAGCAGCCAGAGGAGAATTGATAAGATCGTTTGTAACAATCATGACTTCACTTGGTCCTGCTGGTAAATCTATGGCTACGTCCTTGGATACTAACTCCTTTGCATAGCTCACATAAGAATTGCCTGGACCAAATATTTTTAACACTTTAGGCACTATAGTTGTGCCATATGCCATAGCAAGGATTGCTTGTGCACCGCCAACCTTATAAATATTGCTCACATTAAAAAGTTTACAAATCCACAGTATTTCAGGTGAAATTTTTCCATTAATATCAGGTGGGGAGCAGACAACAATATTTGAACAATTAGCAATTGTTGCTGGAATAATTTGCATTAACAGAGACGAGATTAATGGAGCCGTCCCACCTGGAACATAAAGGCCCACTGAGTCAATGGCCCTAAACTCTTTCCATATTTTGATACCCTTTGTTGTTTCGATGGGATTTGAAGAAAGGTTGATTTTCTCGTTCTCACATATTAGTTGAATATTTTTTGAGGCCGTTAAAATTGCAGTCTTTAGGTTATCACTGACAGCTTCATCTGATTGCCTTATTTCTTTTGAACTAACTTTGTATGTTTTAAGTCTTGCGAGGCCTAATTTTTTATTGATTGAATCTAAAGCAGAAGTGCCATTTGCAAGAATTAAATCTTTAAAATTCTTCACCACTATTTCAACGTCATTATGTAGATCTGATGAATCAAACCAATTGATGGGTTTCGCGTTAAGAGATCTGTTTATTATTTTCATTTTAGTAAAGTATTTTTTCTACAGGCATAACCAGAATAGAAGAAGCCCCACTATCTTTTAGATTCTCCATTGTTTCCCAGAATACTGGCTCAGTACACAGAGCATGGATAGCTACCTTGTTTTCTTGTTGCAATGGAATGATCGTTGGTGAGTCTGCTCCTGGTAAAA
>Ga0209091_10000557_pt1 | contig 35224 bp, 35 predicted proteins | sample ArcticOcean_MG_C_6_FD_187438 | JGI IMG/M metagenome (GOLD analysis project Ga0209091, IMG submission 187438) | Marine microbial communities from western Arctic Ocean - ArcticOcean_MG_CB8_128 (SPAdes) (version 2) | ecosystem: Environmental > Aquatic > Marine > Oceanic | place: Arctic Ocean...
TTTGACCCTGTAAGTGTAACGGCTACTGAAAACGTGATGATGGCTGCAGTTTTAGCTGATGGAGTTACAACTATTGAGAATGCAGCAAGAGAGCCTGAAGTGGTTGACTTGGCTAATTGTTTACGAAAAATGGGGGCAATTATTTCAGGAGAAGGAACTGATATTATTTCTATAGAAGGAGTTAAATCTCTTTCTGGGTGTGAATTCTCAGTTATGCCTGACAGAGTAGAGGTTGCTACATACCTTACAGCTGTAGCCATGACCGGAGGGAAGGTTAAGATTAAGTCCTCTGATGCAAGATCATTTTCTTCAGTAATAGATAAACTGGAGAAAACAGGGGCTGTACTCTCGACTGGGGAGGATTGGGTCTCTATTGAGATGAATCAAGACAGACCTTTATCTGTTAGTTTGACAACAGGTCCTTATCCTTCTTTTCCAACAGATATGCAAGCTCAATTTGTAGCTCTAAATTCTATTGCTGATGGCAATGCAACGGTGACAGAAACTATATTTGAGAATAGATTTATGCATGTTCAAGAAATCGCTCGAATGGGAGGTCAAATTTCTTTAAAGGGAAATACAGCTTTTATTGAAGGTACTGATTTCTTGGTAGGAGCTCCTGTTATGGCAACAGATTTAAGGGCTTCGGCCAGTTTAGTCTTGGCTGGTTTAGTAGCTTCAGGTGAAACAATTATTGATAGAATTTATCATATAGATAGAGGTTATGAGCGCATCGAAGAGAAACTTAAACTGCTTGGAGCAGACATTGAAAGAATTTCCTGATTGCCGATGATTTCAACTCAAGATAATTTAATAGTTGCTCTCCCTAAGGGAAGGGTATTAGAAGACTGCCTGCCTTTAATTCAGACTAGTAGATTTAAACTTTTAGACGATCCAAAGGAAACAAGAAAGATCCTTTTAGATACTGCAACGCCTGAAGTTAAAGTTTTGCTTATCAGGGGCTGGGATGTTCCAACTTATGTTACCTCAGGAGCAGCACATGTCGGTGTTGTTGGGAAAGATATTCTTTTAGAGAAAAGTTCTGAAGAATTTATAGAATTAGAAGACTTAAATATAGGAAAATGTAGGATCTCTCTTGCCGGAAAAAAAGAAATGATTGAAGGTAAAAAAAGATTAAAAGTAGCCACCAAATATCCGGAAACTGCAGAAAAATACCTTGAATCATTAGGCATCCAAGCCGAAATAGTTTATCTGCATGGCTCACAGGAAATCGCACCGTTAATAGGCCTATCCGAAGCAATTGTTGATTTAGTTGATTCCGGTAAGACGTTAAAAGAAAATGGCTTAGAAGAAATAGAAATAATTCGAGACATATCTTCGAGAATGATAGTCAATAAAGCTGCATTAAAAACAAAGAATGAATTGATAAAAGAAATACATTCAATTCTAGTATCTTAGGAATTATTTGTGTTTGGATTAAGCTTAAAAAGTAAAGATAGAGGTTTTAAAGAAAAATTTAACGCCTTCTTGCAAAACAAGAATTCCCTTAACAATTCTGTAAAAGATGATGTGCATCAAATTATTGAGTCAGTGAGAAATGAAGGAGACCAAGCAGTTATAAACACTACAAATAAATTTGATTATAGAGGGGTCCTAACAATTGATGATTTAAAGGTCTCTAAAGAGGTTATTGCTTCAAGCCTAAACCGCGTTGATAAAAAAATTGTTGATGCTATGTATTACTCCTTTGAGAGGGTATTAGATTTTCATAAAGATCAGGTCTCTAGCACTAACCTAAATTCTTCTAAAGGTCCTATTGGGAGAAGATCAAGGTCTCTTGAAAGAGTGGCAATGTATGTACCAGGAGGGAAGGCCTCTTACCCTTCAACTGTTCTAATGGCAGCAGGACCTGCTATATCAGCTGGTGTTGAAAAGATTTTTCTTACAACACCTTTTCCTCATGGTTCTATAAATGACCTTACAATAGCGGCAGCTTATGTTGCGGGAATTGAATGTGTTTATTCTATAGGAGGTGCTCAAGCAATTGCAGCTTTTGCCTTGGGCACAGAATCAATACCTAAAGTACAAAAAATTATAGGCCCAGGAAACCAATTTGTCGCTGAAGCGAAAAGACAGTTGTACGGAGAAGTGGGTATAGATTCAATAGCAGGTCCTTCTGAATTAACGGTACTGGCTGATTCTCTCTCTGATCCAATAACTATATCTTGGGATTTAATGGCACAAGCTGAGCATGATGAAATGGCTTCTTCAATCTTGGTTTCAACTTCACAAGAACTGATTAATGAGGTTAAGAGCTTGATTAAAAAAGAAGTTCCATTACTTTCCAGGTCCAATATTATCCAAAAATCTTTAAGAAACAGAGGGGTTGTTATATTGGCAGAGGACACTGAGCAAGCTATAAGTCTTGTTAATCAGATTGCTCCTGAGCATGTTCATATAGTTACTGAAAATCCCTTGAAAGATTCAAGAAGTATAATTAATGCGGGGTTAATTCTTTCTGGAAAAGATTCGGCTAATGCTCTGTCAGATTATGTTCTTGGACCTAGTCATATTCTGCCTACTAACGGTTCTTCAGTTTTCAGCTCTCCTTTATCTGTTGAAGATTTTATAGTTCACTCTAGTTTCATTAACCTTGGTGAGAGCTCTAAACTTCAGGAGTATGACGAACTTGTAAAGAACACATCTATTCTTGCTAGGGCCGAAGGTTTAACAGCCCATGCTATTTCAGCGGAGATAAGAAAAAAGAAAGATTAGTCTTTATTAGAATTAGATTCCGCAATCAACTCTATATTCACTACTTCATCTTGTCTTAGTAAAGATAAATTAATAATATTTCCAGGTTTTAATCTAGCAAATTCTTTAAATAATTCACTATAACTAGCCTCTGCATCATTAATCTTAATTATTCTGTCTTTAGCTTTAATACCACCCTTGTTTGCAGGACCGTTTTCTACGATTTGTTCTATCACCAGTATATTTTTTTGAACAAGTTGCTTTCTATCTATTGAAAAGCCAAGCCACCCCCTTTTTACTTCCCCGAATTGTATTAGGTCATTAATAATTTGAAGCACGGTAACAGAAGGGATGGCCAGTCCAATTCCTTCAGAACCTCCGGAAGAAGATCTTATGAGAGTATTAATACCAATCAATTTACCCTGTGTATCTATGAGGGCTCCCCCAGAGTTTCCTTTGTTAATTGAAGCATCAGTTTGTAAGTAGTTTGAGTAAGGGTTATTAAACTCTCTTCCAGTGGCACTAATTATTCCCATGCTTACAGATTGACCCAACCCGTAGGGGTTGCCAACAGCAAGAACTATGTCACCAATTAATAAAGCATCAGAATTACCAATCTCTATTGCAGGGAGGTCTATATTTTCTGGTTCAATTTTAAGAACCGCAAGGTCTGTTTCTCTATCAATTCCCACTACCCTTGCTTGAGTCTTGCTGCCATCTAAGAGTTCTATTGTAATATTTGATGCTTCATTTCCAATAACATGTTGATTGGTAAGAATATATCCATTTGAACTGAATATCACCCCAGAACCTAAGCTAGAAGACTTTTTTGAGATATTCTTACCGAAAATAGAATTATTTCTTCTAGATCTATCTTTTGTAAGAGATGGTGTAATTTGTTCTGTATAAATATTTACTACAGCAGGAGCAGCTTTTTTTACTGCAGAGTTATAACTATTGTTATTGATATCATTCGATCCTTCAACAACAGTATATGAATTACTAGAATCAAAGATATATAAGCTAATCAACCCTATAAAACACCCAATCAAGAATGCTGACAAGATTTGGTAGCTCAATTTTGATGTAAAAAACTTCATTAAAGTAAGACTAATGTAAAAATTATAAAAGAACAAAGAGAAATTTCCTTAAACTCAATTTAAAAAATAACACAATTAAAGTGAAGTTCTAGTTGAATACAACCCATGTAGTAGATTAAAATGCGCGCGCTACAATTACAGGCAATTCCTTAATGAATACACAAAGTTTTAAACAGTCAGATATTGAAGAGTCTTGGATCATGGTTGATGCCAAGGAACAGACGCTGGGTAGGCTTGCTACAAAGCTTGCATTCCGATTACGTGGTAAACATAAACCAGAATATTCCTCAAACGCTGACCTCGGTGATTTTATTGTCGTAGTAAATGCAAAAGATATTCATGTAACTGGAAAAAAATTGACTCAGAAGATGTATTATAGGCATTCAGGTTATCCTGGAGGCATTAAGTCAAAACCCTTAAAGGAGCTTTTAGCCTCTTCTCCTGAAGATGTTATAAGAGCTGCAGTTAAAGGAATGCTCCCAAAAAATAAACTTGGAAGACAGATGATAAAAAAATTGAAGATATATGCTGATGATGTTCATCCTCATCAAGCGCAAAACCCACAACTATTAGATATATAAGGTAAATAAATTGGATCAAATTTTAACAGTAGGAAGAAGAAAAACTTCAACAGCTAGGGTCTTTTTAGAAAAAGGTACTGGTTCAATAATTGTAAACAAAAAGAAGCTTGAAGAATATTTTGGAAGAGAGGTTGCTCAAATGGTAGTAAAACAGCCATTAGAAACTGTCGAGATGTTAGATGGTTTTAATATAAAGGCTACAGTTGCCGGAGGAGGTAGCTTTGGTCAGGCCGGTGCGATTCGTTTAGGAATAGCAAGGGCTTTAGTAAAATATGATGAAAATCTTAAACCTGCCTTGAAGAAAGAAGGTTTTCTTACTAGAGATTCAAGAAAAGTAGAGAGAAAGAAAGTTGGTTTAGTTAAGGCGAGAAAATCTAAACAATTCAGTAAAAGATAAAATTAAATGGTTCAGCCTAAAGCCCCTTCTAACCCTGGCCGAAGAAAATTTCTAATTAATGCAACCTCCGTTGTAGGTGCAGGTGCAGTTGCAGGAGCGGTGGTGCCTTTCATAGGTTCATGGAATCCAAGTGCTAAAGCAGAGGCTGCAGGGGCACCTGCGAGAGCAGATCTTAGTAAGTTACTCCCCGGTGAGATGATGATAGTAGAATGGAGAGGGGTCCCAGTTTATGTTGTAAAACACACTCAAGAATCTATGTCAGTTCTTGACAAGAATTTATCAAGACTTTCGGATCCAGACTCTCTGGAAGATCAACAACCTGATTACGCAAGAAATGAATTGAGATCACGAAAGAAAGGTATATCAGTGCTTACTGCAGTGTGTACACACTTATCTTGTGCTCCAAAGTTTTACCCTGAATTAGGCGCTACGGATTTTGATTCTGATTGGCAGGGGGGTTTCTTCTGTCCTTGTCATGGTTCTAAATTTGATTTGGTTGGTAGAGTTTATGCAGGTGTTCCTGCTCCAACAAATCTACCTATACCTCCTCATTACTTTCAAAGTGAAGACATTCTTATCATTGGAGAAGATGGAGGTGCTGTTTAATGGTAACTAAGATAATGAGTTGGTTTGATGAAAGATTGCCTATAACTGCAACAATTGAAAGACATCTAACTAAATACCCTGCGCCTATAAACATGAATATCTGGTACTTAGCCGGATTCTTGTTAATAGTGGTTCTGGTTATACAGTTGCTCTCTGGTATTTGGCTTTTAATGAACTATGAGCCAACAGCAGAAGGTGCTTTTGCATCTATTCAGTACATCATGAGAGATGTTCAGTACGGCTGGATGATTCGTTACATGCATACTACAGGAGCTTCAGCTTTTTTCGCTCTGATTTATCTGCATATGTTTAGAGGAATGATGTACGGTTCCTACCAAAAACCTAGAGAATTATTATGGGTAGTAGGCTGGTTTACCTACCTTCTGTTATGCGCTCTTGGTTTTACAGGGTATGTTTTGCCATGGGGTCAAATGTCTTTCTGGGCAGCACAAGTAATCATGTCACTATTTGGCTCTATTCCTTTTATTGGAGAAGAGTTATTAACATGGATCAGAGGTGACTATTTAATTTCTGGTATTACCCTAACTAGATTATTTGCTTTGCATGTAGTTTTACTTCCTCTAGCTCTAATAGCAGTCATTTTTGTTCATATTCTTGCATTACACGAAGTAGGTTCTAATAATCCAGATGGAGTTGATGTTAAGAAATTTAAAGATGAAGATGGAGTGCCTCTAGATACCAAACCTTTCTTTCCTTACGACATCATGCATGATCTCTATGCAATTGGTGTATTCTTAATCTTCTTTTGTTTCATCATGTTCTTTTATCCTGATGGTGGAGGATACGTCATAGAATATGTTAACTATGAACCAGCTGATAATCTAAAAACACCAGATCACATAGTTCCTTCATGGTACTACACGCCTTACTATGCAATGCTTAGAGCAATAACCTTTCCTCTCTTTGGTTTATCAGCTAAATTCTTAGGCTTTGTGGTAATGGCAGCGGGAATAGCTATTTTTGTTGCTTTACCTTGGCTTGATAGGAGTCCAGTGAAGTCAATACGCTACAAGGGAGTCTATAGTAGATTCTTCTTAGCATTATTCGTTTTAAGTTTTTTTGTTTTAGGATATTTAGGCTCTGTAGCTCCAAGCCCAATTAGAACTGTATTGGCACAGTTTTTTACTTTTACTTACTTTGCTTATTTCTTGTTAATGCCAATTTACTCAAAGTATGAAAAATGCAAACCCGTTCCTGAAAGAGTAACTCTATCATGAGACTTCTAACTCTTGTTTTGTTATTGTTTTCAGCTAATTTTGTTGCTGAAAGTTCAGCTCCATGTGGTAATTACATTGGCGATGATTTAGATCATATTGGAACATGTGATGATGCTAAGGTTGACGCTACAGATATAGCATCTCTTCAAAGAGGTGCTCAACTCTACATGAACTATTGCTTGGGCTGTCACTCACTTAAATATTCTAGATATAAAAGAGTTGCGGAAGATCTGGATATTCCTCTTGAGTTATTTAAAGAAAACCTTATTTTTGGAGATCAAAAATTAGGAGACTTAATTACCATTGGTATGGAACCTAAAGAGGCGAAGGCTTGGTTTGGAAATACCCCGCCAGATTTAACACTCGAAGCTGGTTTAAGAGGACCAGATTGGATTTACACTTACCTTAAAAGCTTTTATGTAGATGAATCTAGACCGTTGGGTGTCAATAACATGGTCTATGAGAATGTAGGCATGCCTAATGTCTTGTTTAACATGCAGGGCGAGCAGCGGAGCGTCTGCAGAGAAGTTCCTTCTAAGGCTTCTAATGGAGGTTTAAAACAAGACCCTCTAACGGGTAAGATTCTGTCAATAGAGAAGTGTGGTTTCTTAGAAATAGTTGCAGGTACCGGAGAGGTAACAAAAGAAGAATTTGATGAAAGCATGAGAGACCTTGCCAATTTCATGGCTTATATGACTGATCCGGCAAAAGTAGAGAGAGAAACGGTTGGTTTTTACGTTATCCTTTATTTAATAATGTTCACTATATTAGCTTTTATGCTTTATAGGGAATTCAAAAAAGACTTACACTAATCAATCAGGAGTTTTTATGACATCCCTACTAAGTAATAGAACATCTATGGCCCTTTTTTCTGACCCTTTGGATCATTACTGCCACAGAGTGAGAATAGTAATGGCTGAAAAAGGTATCACCGGTGAAATCATTGATTCTGATATTGATGATTTAAGTAGTGAACTTTTTGAAGTAAGCCCTTATGGAGAACTTCCAGTGCTTGTTGATAGAGATGTCTGTTTATATGATTCTGTGGTGCTGATGGAATATTTAGATGAACGCTTTCCGCATCCACCTTTATTGCCTGTCTACCCTGTTTCAAGAGCGCAAATTAGACTCTTTATTCAAAGAGTTCAAAAAGATTGGTGTAAAATATTTGATGACCTTCTGGGAGGAAAATTAACAGAATCTCAATCAAAAAAAGCCAGACAAGAGTTTAAATCTAAAATCTTAGGCTTATCGCCAATTCTTAAAGAAAAGCCATTCTTCATGTCAGAAGATTTTAGTCTTGTTGACTGCTGTATAGCGCCAATATTATGGCGTTTGCCTTTAGTAGGTATTGAATTACCAAAGGATACTAAAACTAAACCTGTTTATGCATATATGCAAAGAGTTTTTACTAGACCGTGCTTTATAGAAAGTTTATCTGAACTCGAGAGAGACATGAGGTCTTAGTAGTCGTAACCTTGATATTCTAATTTCCCTTTTATCACTTTTGCATGCAGAGATTTTTTTTGAATTGAAGGGTATTCGTTGGTTATAAGACCTGTTAAACCAAAATAATTAAAATTTCTTCTGGAGCTAGTATTCAATAAAAGGACTAACTCATAAGCATCATAACCAATTGCAAAATTTCTAGAATTAGTTTTTTGAAAACTTGTATTTGTATTAAGTAGGAAGGGCATTTCACTAATCATCACTTTCTCTAAATCTAACTCATTATCTGTTAAGTGTTCATCTTCACTCCAGCTTGGGATTAAATACACAGATATATTATCGGCAAAGTTATATTCAAGTGCTGGCTTGAGACTCCTGGCATTTGAAAGAGATGTAGAGAAGAATATAGAATCAATGTCTTCTCGTTTTCGAGGTTCAGTCTTAATTGGAAGGCCTATTATCCGAGAAATCTTTCTACCTCTTACTTTACTTTGCTCCATTAGAAGAATTTCTGAGAGCAACTTTTGACTGCTTATTTTCTTCTCTGATGAGACAGATGAGACTACTTCACCATCCATGTTCTTCCATATTTTCTCAACCAACGCCTTATCTTTTGTTGTAGAGTCATCAATAATTATTGCTCTCAAGCCTCCGTTATTCTTTGCAATATTGAGTAAGTTCTTTATATCCACCTCTCTGTTAATATTGAATTCTCTTAATTTTAGTTCTTTAACCCCCATGATTTTATTTTTTGTGACTACAAGGCCTTTTAATTTTAGGAACCTTTGGTAGCAATTATTATCAAGCAGAGAGTAATCTTGATTGAAAAGCAGGCCTATTGAGAATGACTCTTTTAATAGAGTCATATTTTCCATGCAATAAATATTATCAGAGAAATCAATAAAATTTAATTCTGGAGCATACCCAATTTCTTCTTTGTAATAATAGTAATTATCTGTAATGCCTTGAAGCAGAGGTGAGCTATCTTCTGCGTCAATATTTGAATTAAAATAAAATACATTTATTTGTTTTGGAAGGTTTTTGATATTAAATGCAACTTCAGGCTTTGTAATGAAGATATTTTTTTTTGGATCAATTGGTGATACAGGATTAGAAGAACAGCTTAATAAGCATAAAAATAAAAGAAATAAGATAATATTTTGTTTAAGTTTAAACATAACTCATGAATTCTAAATCAGGCACTCTTTATATAGTAGCAACTCCTATAGGAAATCTTGAAGATATATCTTTAAGAGCTTTAAAGATTCTATCAGAAGTTTTTATCTGCGCAGCTGAAGATACAAGAAAAACAAAAATTCTTTTTAATCACCATCAAATTAAAACAAAACTAACTTCATACCACAGGTTTTCTGAGAGAAAAAAACTTAATTATTTAATAGGTTTATTGAAAGACGGCAATGATTTGGCGCTTGTTAGTGATGCAGGCACACCATTAATATCAGATCCAGGACTGTTGTTAGTTAAAGAAGCTATTTCTCTTGGTATAAAAATAAGTCCTTTACCAGGACCTTCATCTGTTACATCTGCATTGTCTGTTTCAGGTTTTAATTCTGATAATTTTATATTTATGGGATTTCCTCCACGAAAGAAAAACGAAAGACTTAACTTTATAAAAAATTTAGTAAAAGAACAAAAGACATCGATCTTATTTGAGTCCGGTGTGCGCATTAAAAAGCTTCTTGAAGATATTTCAGAAAATTCTCCTCAAAAGAATATCTTTATTGCTAGAGAAATAAGCAAAATGTATGAAACTTTTTATAGAGGTGAAATTAAAGAGGTTATTGATGAATTAAGTAATTCTAAATTTGGATCAAAAGGTGAATTTGTTCTGGTATTTGATGAAATTAGCAAAAAACAGAACTTCGACAGCGAGTTGTCTGAAGAAGGAGCTAGAATCTTACACCTGCTAGTTGACCACCTTCCTAACAATGATGCCATGGTCCTTGCCTCTAAAATATTAAATATTAAAAAGAATATTCTTTATAAAGAGTTAATAAAATACGATTGAGATTCTCTCTTTAGATAAGTTATAATTTATCTGAGCTAACTAGATAATCGCTCTTTTTAAGAGAGGAAAGTCCGGGCTCCATTGGACAAGATGCCAGGTAACACCTGGGAGACGTGAGTCTACGGAAAGTGCAGCAGAAAATAAACCGCCTATTAGTTAGGTAAGGGTGAAAAGGTGCGGTAAAAGCGCACCGCGTAATTGGTAACATTTTACGGCATTGCAAACCCCGTCTGGAGCAAGACCAAATAGAGGTTCTTTAGTCAGTCCTGGCTGAACCTGGGTAGGTTGCTTGAGTTTTATGGTGACGTAAAACCTAGATGAATGATTATCCTAGACAGAACCCGGCTTACCGGTTAGCTCACTCCTTTCTTATACCTAAATTCAAAATTTTTATAATGTTCTATTTCTGAGTGTAACGAAATAGGAACAAGTCCTAGTAATTAACAAAAAAGTGTGTAAAAGTGTTCTAAAGTGGAAGAAAATGAACCAATATTTTTTAATTGGTTATTAAAAAAAGGATAATAAAAGTGAGTTTAGGTATTTATGGATCCAGCGCGCTTACCTTGGATACTAAGGGAAGAATAGCTATCCCTGCTCGTTATCGAGATCTGTTGAGGCAAAATTGTGAGGGCAGTATAGTTATAACAAAAGACCCTCAATACCCTGCACTTATGATATATCCAGGAAAGTTATGGAAGGATATATCTGCTAAATTTGAAGCCTTAGGAGGCCTTAATCAGAAGGTAAGAACTATTCAATGGAAGATATTAGGAAATGCTTCCGTCACAGAATTTGAGGTTTCTGAAAGAATGACATTGTTAATTCCACAGATTCTAAGAGATTTTGCAGGTTTAAAAGCAAAGGAGCAGGTTGCGCTTGTAGGGATGGGCTCTAAATTTGAACTTTGGAGTTTAGAAAATTGGGAAAAGAAACAAATTGGGCTCCAGGTAGAAGGAGAGGATCTGTCTTCAGATTTACCAACAAGCTTAGAGGAGATACCTTTTTGATTAATAAGACGCATGAAGCTGTAATGGTTGAAGAAGTTCTAACCTACCTGGTTATCGATAAGAATGGCATTTATATTGATTGTACTTTTGGGGCAGGAGGACACTCTCAAGAAATATTAAAAGAACTTCAAGATGAAGGTAGACTTATAGGTATTGATAGAGACGTTAATGTAAGAGATAAGGTCCCATTAAATTTAAAGAGTGATAAAAGATTCTCCTTGATAAGTGATAGGTTTAGCAATTTAAAAGATCACGTTAAGAAAGATTCAATAGATGGAATTCTCGTTGATTTAGGGATCTCATCTACCCAACTAGATGATTCTGAAAGAGGCTTTAGTTTCCAATCTAAAGGACCTTTGGATATGAGAATGGATCAATCAACTGGCATTTCAGCTGAACAATGGATTAATACTGCATCAAAAAAAGAAATAGAAGATGTCTTTTGGATTTTAGGTGAAGAGAGGGCTTCAAGGAGAGTTGCAAAGATTATTTGTGAAAGACGAATTAAACAACCCATCACTTCTACGCAGGAGCTTACTGAAATAGTCCTTTCATGCATCCCAAGGAGAGGCAAGAAACATCCTGCAACTAATATTTTTAGAGCTATTCGGATGCAAGTTAATGAAGAGATAAAAGAGCTATACTCTGTTCTTGAAGTTGCAAGTTTTCTTCTTAGAGATGGCGGCAGGTTGGCTATTATCAGTTTTCATTCTATTGAAGACAGAGTAGTAAAAAGATTTATTCAAGGGAAAGACAGAATATCATCTTCCGTTAATTTTAAAACAGTAGGTGGAAAACATCTAAAGCCAAGTAAAGAAGAGATAAAGGAAAATCCGAGAAGCAGAAGTGCGATTCTAAGAGTAGCAGAGAAGGTGGCATAGGATGAATGTATTAAGAGCCTCTCTTTTTGTTAGTCTTTCTATATTAGCCGTTTTAGGTTCCTTAATAGCTATTTGGCAAACCTATGAATATAAGATTGCATTTTCTTTAGTAGACGATCTTAAAATTAATAATAACGAACTATCTTTTCAATCAAATATTCTTATAGAAGAGGTCCAATATTCTAGGAATCAATTGACCTTGAGACGAGTGGCACAAAATAACTTAGGCATGAGAGCTCCAAAATTGAGTGAAAAAGTTATCATCAGGGTACCCGGCTATGAATAAACTAAATTATATTTTATTAATTCTAATTTTAAATATGGTATTGGGATGTTCTAAAGCAGATGGTTTTGATATCAAACACAGTAAAGATATAAATATTTTTTCAAAACATGCTTTTATTTCAGATTATGTTCAAGTTAATCAACGTGTTTTAGACTTTATAGAATTAGGACTTTTAGATTTAAATTCAAATTCTGAGATTTTTACAAATACCTGGGTCCATTCTTTCCACTATAAAAAGAGATGGCCAAATGTTTTAGATGTTGAGATTGAAGAACACCAGCCATTTGCTAGATTATCTAACAGTAATTACCTTACTCATAGTGGCCATATCATTTTTCCAGAGAAAACCGATACAACCATTAATGTTCTATATATAGATGCTCCAGATGATGAAACTCTAGAATTACTGTATTTGTCTAGAGATCTTCAATCTTTATTCAATAAGCTAAAAAGAAAGTTAAAAAAGATAGAGTCACAAAATAACGGTCTAATTGAAGTAACAGATGACGAAGGAGCAACCTTCGTATTTTCTAAAAAGAATTTCCGGGTTCAGCTCGAACGTCTCGAGGATTTTATCTCGTTCGAGCTGAGCTCAGGAAAATTGAACCATATTAGAAGTATAGATTTTAGGTATAACAACGCAATCGCCGTAAATTTTAGTTAAAGAAGGAATAGAAATGAATAATTTAAGTAAAAATGAAATGTTAGTTGGAGTAGATATTGGAACCTCTAAAGTAGTAGCGATAGTAGCTGAAACAAGAGGCGAGGATAACATTGAGATAATAGGCCTAGGAACACACCCTTCAAAAGGCTTAAAAAATGGTGTTGTTGTGGATATAGAGTCAACAACCCAAGCTATAAAGAAATCTATTGCTGAAGCAGAGTCTATGGCTGGATGTCATATAGGTTCATGTTATGTGGGTATTTCGGGCAGTCACATAAGAGGGTTGAACTCAGAAGGAGTTGTACCTATAAAAGATGGTGAAGTTAGATATGGGGATGTAGATAGGGTTATAGAAACAGCCCAAGCAATGGCTATACCTGCCGATCAAAGACTTCTGCATGTGTTACCTCGCGATTACATAATCGATAAACAAGATGGAATAAAAGAACCTCTTGGAATGGCAGGGTCAAGGTTGGAAGCTAAGGTTCATTTAGTGACCTGCAGTGAAAATTCATCTCAAAATATTCATAAATGTATTAATGCCTCTGGACTTGATGTGGAGGCTTTTGTGCTTGAACAGTTAGCTTCTAGTTATTCTGTTTTGACGCATGATGAAAGAGATTTAGGTGTCTGTTTAATAGACATCGGTGGTGGAACAACGGACATGGCTGTTTTTATGGATGGTTCAATTGCGTTTACGGATGTCATACCAATAGCTGGAGACCATGTAACTAATGATATTGCACAAGCACTCAGAACCCCTCCGACACAAGCAGAGCATATAAAACAAATGTATGGTTGTGCTGTAAGTTCATTAACAAAACCTGAAGAAGTAATGATGGTACCAGGAATGGGAGGAAGACCTGAAAGAGAACTATCAAGACAGGCCTTGGCGGATGTTTTAGAAAGAAGGTATGTAGAAATATTTAGTATGGCTCAGCAGAAATTGAGCCTCAGCGGATTTGAATCTTTGATTCCTGCAGGAGTAGTTTTAACAGGTGGAGCTGCTAAGGTAGAAGGAGCTGCCGAGCTAGCAGAAGAAATTTTTCATGCTCCCGTTAGATTGGGTTCCCCTCATTCGATAGAAGGATTTTCGGAGATCATTAATAATCCTATTTATGCAACATCAGTTGGACTGCTTTTGTACGGACAAAAACAATTACAAGAAGATCATTTAAATTATATCCATAGAGATAAGAATATTCTTAACAGACTATCTAGATGGTTTGGCGGAAATCTATAAAGGAGAGGTACCAAATGAGTGAATGGGAAATAGTAGAAGAAAGTACGGGTAATGCTTCAATTAAAGTAGTGGGCGTTGGTGGCGGAGGGGGTAATGCCGTTCAACACATGGTAGATGTAGGAATTGAAGGAGCAAACTTCATTTCTGTAAATACGGATAAACAAGCACTCGATAAGAACGGAGCTGGAACTAAATTAGTATTAGGTATGGAAATTACTGACGGACTAGGTGCTGGAGCTAACCCGCAGGTTGGTAGAGAAGCTGCTTTAGAAGATAGAGACAAGTTAAGAGAAATGCTAAAAGGAACTGACATGGTTTTTGTTACTGCAGGAATGGGAGGTGGAACAGGAACAGGAGCCGCCCCAATAGTTGCCCAAGTTGCTAAAGAATTAGGCATTCTTACGGTTGCAGTAGTTACTAAGCCTTTTGAATTAGAAGGCTCTAAAAGGATGAAAATTGCTCAAGAAGGTATTAAAGAGCTGATAGAAGAGGTTGATTCTCTTATAACAATACCCAATCAAAAACTTTTAGAAGTATTAGGCGAAGATTGCAGTATGTTGGAGGCCTTCAAACAAGCCAATGATGTTTTGGCTGGAGCAGTAAGAGGTATATCAGATATTATTATTAAACCCGGTCTTATAAATGTAGATTTTGCAGATGTGAAAACAGTAATGTCCGAGAAGGGAACTGCAATGATGGGAACAGGAACTGCAAGTGGACCAGATAGGGCAAGAATAGCTGCAGAGCATGCTGTTGCAAGTAAACTTTTAGAAGACATCAGTTTGCAAGACGCTAAAGGCGTTTTGGTTAATATTACGGCCGGTCCAGAACTGTCTCTTGGCGAAATAAAAGCAGTAGGAGATTGTATTAGTGACTTCGCGTCAGAAGAAGCAATCATAGTAACCGGAACTGTCTTGGATGACACAAAGGGTAACGATCTTATTGTTACTGTAATAGCTACAGGTCTTAGCTCCTCTCTACAAACAATTTCAAAACCTTCAAGACAAGTCAATATGCTGAACGAGAGGAAACCCCTTCCTTTAAGTGATGCTGCTAGGAAAATGCTTGAAAACCCACCTAAAGTTGAGAAAATTGAAGAAAAGAATAAAGATGAAGAGGGTTACTTGGACATTCCTTCTTTTGTAAGAACTCAATTAGATTAACCTCCTAAAGAATGCCTCCATCTAGAGTTGCTCTTTTCTCGGGGCGGATGCTCTTCATCAGATTACTTCTATTAGGAGCTTTTTTTATTCTGGTTGCAAGGTTGATATTTTTACAAATTTATCAAGATACCTTCTTAGATGAACAAGTAATAAGTCGATCACATTCTGAATATTCTCTCTTAGCAAGTAGAGGAAAAATATTAGATAGAAATAATAATATTTTGGCCTTAGATGTCAGAAGTTTTTCTGTAGGCATTGATTTAAAGAATTTTAAAGGCAATATTCTTAACATAAAGTCTTTAGAACAAATCTTAGATATCAAGAAAGAAACTATAGGTAATTTAATTAAAAATAAGAATACAGGGTTTAAAGAAATAAAACGCCATGTTTCAGGAACTTTAAGAAAAGATATTGAAAATCTTGAACTGAAGGGTGTTTTTTTTAGGGAGAATCTAAGAAGAAGTTATCCACAAAAAGAAGTAAGTTCTCATGTGGTAGGTATTACTGATATTGACCGCAAGGGCATACAGGGTTCTGAATTAGTATTTGATAATACTCTACAAGGCAAAAAGGGTAAATTTACAGGTATTAAGAGTAGTGGAAATAAAAAAATAGAAGGTAACCGAATAGAACCTCAAAATGGAAAAGATTTATTTCTGACTATAGATATTCGATTGCAGTCAATAGCGTTTGAAGAATTATCTAAAGCAATAGAGGAAACTGGTGCTGAGTCAGGCTCAGTAATAATAATAAATCCACAGTCTGCTGAAATATTAGCTCTGTCAAATTATCCATCATTTAACCCTTCTGACAGAAAAAACATTAATGATCATTCTGTTTTTAGAAACAGAGCTACCATAGATGTTTTTGAACCAGGTTCCGTCTTAAAACCCATAGCAATGTCAGCTATTTTGGAATCCAAAAGAGTTGAGTTAAACGATACTGTTGATACAAGCCCTGGATGGGTTGAGCTTGGAGGTTATAAAACAAGTGATTTTAAGGATTATGGAGTGCTAAGCCTAAGTGAGATAATTTCTTTTTCAAGTAATGTCGGAATGGTAAAACTTTGTGCCAAACAAGACATTAAACACTTAACTAAATTTTTTAAATCTTTTGGAATCGGCAGGTACCCTGTTAATTTATTAATTCCTTCTAGAGAAGGTTTTCTGGCGCACCCTTCAGAGTACACTCTTAGAGATAAAGTAAGCTCTTGTTATGGCTACGGTTTGACGATGTCTGCTATCCAGATTGCCCAAGCTTATTCTGTATTTGCAAATGAAGGAATTTTTAAAGAGTTAACTTTATTTTTAGATGATCAAATTTTATCTAACTTTTTTGAAGAAAGAGTTATAAGTATAGAGACAGCTAGTATAGTTAGAGATATGTTGATTAAGACAGTTAATGCTCCAACTGGTACAGCAAGAAATGCTAAAATAAAAGGAACAGTCGTTGCGGGTAAAACAGGAACGGCTATTGAGAATTCTAAAGATCTTTCATACACGGCTACATTTGCTGGCTTTGTTCCAGCAATAAATCCTGAATTATTGGCTGTAATTGTTTTACATGGATTGCAGGGTGAAGACCACTCAGGAGGCAGAGTAGCAGCCCCTGTCTTTTCAAAAATAGTAGGCCAGTCGTTGCATGTCTTGAAAGCGGGGAATTGAATTGGTTCAATCACGAATATTATTAAGAGAACTTTCAAATAATAAAGAATTCATAGATTTTGATGTTAGAGCATTGAGCTTTGATAGTCGTGATGTAGAGCATGGAGATATCTTCTTTGCTCTTAAGGGAAGTAATGAAAACGGAAAAGATTACATTTCAGAAGCCAAAATAAAGGGTGCCAAATTAATCCTCTCAGAAGACCATATTGAAGTTAGTAAAGTTATACAGGTTAACAATTTAAGAAATTACATGGGAGAGGTGGCCTCTAGGTTTTATGGTGAACCTTCTAAAGAACTTAAGACGATCTGTGTAACTGGCACTAATGGTAAAACATCTTGTGTCGAATCTCTTGCTAAACTTGCTTACAAATCAGGATATAATTGTGGCTACTTAAGCACTATAGGCGTTTCTTTGGATGGTTTTGATGTAATAAGAGATTCAGTACTCACAACACCTGATTCTATTAATTTACAAAAAACATTTTCTGAGATTCTTGATTTCGGGTCAAAATTTGTTGCTTTAGAGGCCTCTTCCCATGGTCTGCAACAAAAAAGACTAGGAGGTACATTTGTTAAAACTGCAATTTTAACTAGTTTCTCACATGATCATTTGGACTACCATTTAAGTACAGAAGACTATAAGAATTCAAAATTATCTCTATTTAGAGACTTAAATCCTGAAATATCGATTATCCAAATTGATAATGATTGCGGAAATGAGATATACACAGAATTATTGAACAAAGATAAAGCTGTTTATAGTGTTTCTAATAAGCAAGCAGCTGATTTTAAGTATTCATTTACTAGAAATAGTGAAAATAGATTAGATATAGAATTAATCTCGATTGCAGGGAATTTTTCTTTTTCTTTAAATACGTTATCAAGTGTTCTAGCTTCCAATATTATTTGTTCAATTGCAGCACTTACACTTAACGGCCTTAATATTAGTAATTTGATTAAAAATGTTAAAAATCTGGAGCTCCCCAAAGGTCGCATGGAATTAATAAAACTTAACAACAACAATTATTGTTGTATAGATTATGCCCATACTCCTGATGCTTTAGAATCTGCTCTTAAGGAACTTAGACAGTCTTTTGATGGAAAATTATGGTGTGTCTTTGGGTGTGGGGGAAATAGAGACAAATTAAAAAGACCATTGATGGGTGCTATTGCAGAGGAATATGCTGATGTAACTGTTTTAACTAATGATAACCCTAGGTTGGAAGATGAAAATCTAATATTCAAGGAAATTTTATCCGGTGTAAAAGAACCCAACAATGTTTTAACTCTTGCTGATAGAAGAGAAGCCATACTTTATAGTCTTGATAGTGCGGATCAGAATAATTCAAGAAATATTGTATTGGTAGCAGGAAAAGGACACGAAACATATCAAGAAATCAATGATAAAACTTTTTTGTTTGATGATAGAGAAGTTATTGATAAATACCTGAGTGAACAGAATGTTGAGTAAGTTTAATATTTCTGAGATTGCGAATAAGGGCAAAGCTGAGTTGCATGGTAAATCTGTAGAAGTAAATGGTTTTAGTATCGACACAAGAACGTTATTGAATGGAGATCTGTATATAGCGCTAAAAGGTAAAAATTTTAATGGTACTGATTTCATAAATGAGGCTATTACCAAAGGAGCTAATGCCATAGTAGCGGATCATTACTTTGAATCTAAGGTGCCTTTGTTGGTTGTGGATAATACTGAAGCTTTTTTAAAGAATTTGGCAATAATGAATAGATTGGCATTTGAAGGTCCGGTTATAGGAATAACAGGTAGTAATGGAAAAACTTCTTCTAAAGAAATAGTGGCTTCTTTACTTTCTTCAAAAAAGAAGTGCCACAAAACAATTGGAAATAAGAACAACCAAATAGGGCTTCCTTTTTCTTTAGCTGACTTAGACAGTTCTTATGATTGCTCTATCTTAGAATTAGGAACAAGCTTCCCAGGCGAGATTGGAGTCCTTAGTGCTATAGCTAAACCTGATATAGCGCTTATAACAAATGTATTTGAAAGTCATCTTAGCGGATTAGGGAGTTTAGAGTTAATTGCTAAAGAAAAAGGCGATATTGGTTGTTTTGAGAATGATAAAGGTGTGTTGGTACTCAATAAAGATTCAAGGTACTTTGACTTTTGGGGTAATACTACCAATGCTAACAAAGTGATTAGCTTTGGTACCAAGGAAGGCTGCGATTTCCAAGTTTTATCAACTGATGTAGATTTTAATAAAAATCTGACTTCTTTTGTTCTTGCGCATCAATATAAAGAATTTAAATGCACTATGAATGGAGTGGGTTTACATAATTCAGTAAATGCTGCGGGAGCTTTAGCTGTTTGCAGTGCCATGGGCTTAGCTTTAGATGAGATTATAGATAATTTAGAGAGGATCGAATTGCCCCAAAGAAGATTATCGCTTTTTAGGATGTCCAATGGGTCTTTATTAATAGATGACTCTTATAACGCAAATCCTGAATCAGTAAAACAATCAATAGATACCATGTGTGTTTCAGGCATGAATAAAAAAATAGTGGTTTTAGGAGAGATGAGAGAACTTGGTAATGATGCTGCTAAACTTCATAAAGAAATATCTGAATATGCAAAAACAAGAGTAGATAATTTTTTATGTTTAGGTGGTTCGTGGCAAGAAGGTGTAAAACTTTTTGGAGAAAAAGGAATTGTATTTTCATCTCAAGAAGAACTTGTTGATCATGTGTCTTCTATACTAGAAACTGATACAGTTATTCTAGTTAAGGGCTCTAGATCCACTAGAATGGATATAGTTGCTGATAAATTAAAGGAATTCTAATGCTACTACCTTTATTCGATTATCTCGCCAATTTTTTTGGACCCTTCAGGGTTTTTGAATTCATCTCCGTTAGAGCTATTGCAGCTACATTAACCGCTTTACTTTTTTCATTATTATTAGGGCCAAGGTTTATTAATAAAATGAGAGATAATCAAGTGGGACAAGTAGTGAGAGAAGAGGGTCCCGAAACTCATTTAATAAAACAAGGTACACCCACAATGGGAGGCACTTTAATACTTAGTTCAATACTAATCAGCTCACTTTTATGGGGTGATTTATGGAATAGATATTTATGGGTGGCAATAGGAATGACGACCTCTTTCGGAGTCTTAGGTTGGTTTGATGACAAATTGAAGATTAAACACAAATCAAGTGATGGAATTTCAGCAAGGCAAAAGATACTTTGGCAGAGTATCTTTGCTTTAATAGGCTGTTCTTATCTTTTTTATAGCCATACAAATATTGAAGAGGTAAGTTTAATAGTCCCTTTCTTCAAAGACATTTCTATTGCACTTGGAATTGGCTTTGTTGTACTTTCTTATTTTGTTATTGTTGGGACTAGTAATGCAGTTAATTTAACTGATGGCTTGGATGGCTTGGCAATTCTACCTTGCGTTATGGTTGCTGCAGGCCTGGGTCTAATAGGGTACGTCTCTGGAAATGTAATTTATTCGGGTTATTTAAATATCCCATACCTGCCTGGTACCGGAGAAATGTTAGTTTTTTGTGGAGCTTTAATGGGCTCTGGAATTGGGTTTTTGTGGTTTAACACTTACCCTGCACAAGTTTTTATGGGAGATGTGGGTTCCTTGTCTCTCGGAGCTGCCTTAGGCACCGTTGCCGTAATTATAAGACATGAATATGTGCTGATTATCATGGGCGGATTGTTTGTTATTGAGGCCCTATCTGTGATAGTTCAAGTTATCTCATTTAAATTAACAGGTAAAAGAGTTTTTAAAATGGCCCCTCTGCACCATCATTATGAGCTGAAAGGCTGGCCGGAACCTAGAGTAATAGTTAGGTTTTGGATCATAACTTTTATGTTAGTTCTTTTGGGCTTAGCCATGTTGAGATTACGTTAACCCCTTAGTCATTTGAACAAAAAACATTTAATTCTGGGCTTTGGCCAGACTGGTGTAAGTATTGCAAAGTATTTACACAAGCTGGGAATCTCTTTTGAAGTGATGGAGTCCAGGAAAGACCTAAAGGGAATTCAATGGCTTTCAGATCATGGTTATAAATGCTCTAGTAAATTTGATGTTGACGCTCTAGAAAAGATTTCTAAAGTATATGTAAGCCCGGGAATCCCAAAAAATAACCCTATCTTAAAGCAGGCAGATTTCTTAAATATAGAGATTGAAACAGATATTGATATTTTTTTAAAACTCCATTCTTGTACTAAGATTTTAATAACAGGAACTAATGGAAAAACAACTGTCACATCAATGTCACATAAACTCTTTTCTGACTACTTAGATAAAAAAAGAGTTGAAGCTTTAGGCAATATAGGAAACCCGGTTTTAGATAATACTGATGAAGGTATTGATATAGCTCTTATAGAGGTTTCCAGCTATCAACTAGAGTTGAGCTCTTCAATTTCTTCAGATATTGCTGTCCTCCTGAATGTCACTCAAGATCATCTAGATAGACATACTTCTTTTGAAGAATACAAGGCTATTAAGAACAAGGTATTTACCCAAAGTAAATTAGTAATTAAAGGTGGTCAATCAATTTCAAGCACTGAAGAATGTATTTATTTCCAAGAAATCTTTAAAGACTATGATTATTGTTTTGATGTCCTTAAGGAGGAATGGCCTTTGCATGATATAGAGAATATTAAGGCTGCAATATCTATACTCTTTGCTTATTTAGTTCTTAACCAAGAGGTGAGTTTCTATGACAAATCAGAAAGGGAATCTTTTATAAAAGATTGTTTGAGGATTCTTAATTCATTCCAGAGGCTGCCTCATAGGTATGAAATTCTTGATTTAAAAGATGGTGTAACTTTCATCAATGATTCGAAGGCAACTAACGTGGCTTCCGTTTTAAAGGCTTTGGAATCAGTTTATGATAAGTTCGGAGAGGGTAGGACAATCTTAATTTGTGGAGGCGATTCTAAGGGGCAGGATTTTGAAGAACTAACAAATATCTCAGAAAAGTTACTAAAGAAAGCTTATATTTTTGGAATACACAAAGATTTAATTGCTCCTTTCTTAATTAATCTTACAGATGTTGAATTGGTAGAAGATATGCAAGAAGCTATGAAAAAAATAACAATAGACGCTGTCAATGGAGATGTAGTTATCCTCTCGCCTGCTTGTTCTAGTATAGACATGTACAAAGACTATGAAGAGAGAGGAGAGGATTTTCGTAGATTGGTAGGTTCTATCTAATTAAATGATAAACTTCAAAAGCCTTCTTGAGTCTATTGATTTTTCCAAAGTAGATTTTTTCTTTTTATCTATATTCTTTTTAGTCTCAATATGCGGATTAATAATACTGGCTTCTGCTTCTGTGCAGTTCTCAGATTCTATTTCTGGCTATCCATTTAGCATGCTAATTAAGCAGTTATTTCATTTTATTGCTGGCTGTTTATTATTAATCTTAATTAGCTTTACACCACTCTCTTTCTGGGAAAGGTTTGATAAGTGGTTACTTTTTTTTGGTATGCTTTTGTTGCTTCTTGTTTTTGTGCCAGGGATCGGAGTGGAAGTAAACGGAGCAAATAGATGGATAAGGATGGGCGGTCTCGGATTGCAGCCTTCAGAAGTGATGAAGTTCATAAGCATTGTTTATATATCTGCCTACTCGGTAAGAAGAATTACTGATTTACAAACGCATTGGTTTGGGTTTTTTAAGCCCGCTTTTCTTATAATCTTAGTAGTTTCTTTAATACTTCTTCAGCCAGATTTAGGAACTTCTGCTGTAATTCTTGCGACCGTCTTAGGAATACTATTTTTAGCAGGAGTCCATTTAAGACAATTCTTATTAGTTCTTTTTCTGGCTTTAATAGGAATCTCGGCTCTTATTATCTTTGTACCATGGAGGTGGGAAAGAATAATTTCTTTTACTGACCCATGGAGTGACCCCTTTGGAACTGGATATCAATTAACACTGTCTTTAATGTCTATAGGAAGAGGAGACTGGTTTGGAGTAGGTCTTGGAGAAGGTTTAATGAAAATGGGGTATCTTCCTGATGCTCACACAGATTTTATTTATTCTGTGTTAGTTGAAGAAATGGGTCTGCTCGGAGGAATAGTAATCATAAGCCTTTTATTTGGTTTGGCTTTTAGGTGTTTTTACATAGCAAAACAAGCTTTAATAAAAAACCAGTATTTTGGTTTTTTTGCAGCCTATGGAGTAGCCATCATCTTAGGTCTGCATACATTTATAAACGTTGGTGTTGCTACAGGCCTTCTACCAACAAAAGGATTAACTCTCCCTTTTATCAGCTATGGAGGAACAAATTTGTTGGTGATGTGTTCTCTTATAGGGTTGGTATTGAGAATTGATTATGAAACAAAAGTAGCAATGCCTGTAGCTCATGTTTCTAGAAGAGCAGCTTTTTAATGAAGATTATTATTGTGGCCGGAGGAACAGGTGGGCACGTTTATCCGGCGTTGTCTGTTGCCAGGGAATTTAAGGAAAACTCAGCAGAAGTTATTTGGGTAGGAAGAAAAAAATCTCTTGAGGAGGGCATTGCCAGAGAAGAAGGTTTTAACTTTATAGCGCTTTCTGTGTCAGGTTTCTTAGGAAAAAAAGTTATTGAAAAAATTAAAGCGATATTTGAGCTCTGTGTTTCTTATATTAAGGCTATTTCCTTATTAATTAGTTTTAAACCAGATGCTATTTTTTCTACGGGAGGCTATATAAGCCTGCCGGTTGGTTTAGCTGCTCCTCTTTTAAGAATTCCACTTTTTATTCATGAGCAGAATAGTGTGGCTGGTTTATCAAATAGAATTCTAAATAAATTCTCAAGGATAACTTTTGAAGGTTTCCCAGACACCTTCAAGACGGATCACAGAACTGAGTTTGTGGGCAATCCTCTTAGGGATGAACTTTTTATACAATCCCAAGGTGTGAATAAGGTTAGTCAAGAATTCAACGTTCTTGTTCTGGGCGGGAGTCAAGGTTCTTCGCAATTAAATAAGATTTTCATTCAAGCACTAGAAGAAGCTGATGATTATGAGCATTGGAATATTGTTCATCAATCTGGCCCAACTGATTTTGCTTCTTTAAAGCAAGCATATCTAGGGTTATCAATAAAACATGAAGTTTTAGATTACATTAAGAATATCGGTCAAGAATACGAGAAGGCTGATTTAATAATAGCCAGATCAGGAGCAATGACAATCAGTGAAATAGCAGCCTTCGGTAAAGCCGCAATATTAATGCCTCTTCCATGGGCTACAGATAATCATCAGTACTATAATGCACTGTATCTAAAGAGCTTAGGTGGAGCAGAAATAGTAGAGTCAAAATTAGATAATTCTTCGTCTTTACTTGATCTGATCTTAAATATAGAAAAAGATACTAAAAGAAGAGCAGAAATGGGCTTGAATGCCAAAAAAGCTTTTAGTACTTCATCGGTAAAAGATATATATAAAATTATTAATGAAAAAATATAGATCAAGATTATCAAAGATTTTTTTTGTTGGAATAGGTGGCAGTGGCATGAGCGGCATAGCTGAAGTTTTAATAAATTTAAATTACGAAGTTTCTGGTTCTGATATTTCTGATTCAGAAATAATTGATAGGTTGAGATCCATGGGTGCTGAGATTCACATAGGTCACAAGGCTACGAATATAGATAAAGCAGACATGATAGTAATATCAAGCGCCATAGATGATGGGAATCCAGAGCTAATTGAAGCCAAGTTAAGGGGAATACCCGTTCTGGCTAGAGCTGAAATGTTATCTAGTTTAATGAACATGAAAAGAGGTATAGCAATAGCGGGTACCCATGGAAAAACAACCACAACAAGTTTGGTGGCATCTATCTTTACAGAAGCAAGCTTAGATCCTACTTTTATTAACGGAGGAATTATTAATAGTTTTGCTTCAAACGCTAAATTGGGGAAAGGAGACTACCTTGTTGCAGAAGCTGATGAGAGCGATCAGTCTTTTTTAATGTTACAACCCTCAGTGTCTATTATTACTAATATAGAGGAAGACCATCTTATTAATTATGGAAATGATTTTGAGAATCTGCGCCAAGCTTTCTTGGCATTTGTTAAAAAACTTCCTTTTGATGGACTTCTAATAGCCTGTGGTGATGATCCTGAGATTAAGAAGCTTTTACCTCAATGTTCAAGGCCTAATGTGACTTACGGTTTCGAAGAAACAAATGATTACGTTATAAGCAATTATGAGCCTTTTGAATTTAGATCCAATTTCTTATTAACTTATGCAGGTCAATCAATTCAAATTGATCTTAATATGCTTGGAAGGCATAACGCCCTCAACGCATCTGCGGCTTGTGTATTGGCAATAGAAGAAGGGATTAATACATCAATCATTCAAGGTGCTCTGAAGAGTTTTATGGGTATTAATAGGCGTATGCAGGTATTGGGCATTATGACAGTTAAAGACTCTAATCTAATACTAATAGATGATTATGGTCATCATCCTTCAGAAATCAAAAATACAATTGAATCTATAAGAGAGTCTCACCCTAAAAAGAAACTGACTATGGTGTTTCAGCCTCATAGATATTCTAGAACTAAAGACTTGTTTGAAGAGTTTGTAGAGGTTCTGCAATTAGTTGATCAATTGATATTGTTGGATGTTTATCCTGCGGGTGAAGATTTAATTAAGAATTACGAAAGTAAGGATTTATTAGAAAGATTAAAAGGTACAACTCTAAATGTTTGCCTTTCAGAAGAATCAAAAGTAAATATCGCTATAGAGGAGTCTCTAGAAAAAGGTGAAGGTATTATTTTAATGCAAGGTGCTGGAAATATTTCAAAAATTTCAGAGTCTCTGATGAAGACTTATGGCAATTAGATGAAGAATCGAGATTCATCTTTTTTAGGTAATAAGAAAGTAGCTGTCCTTATGGGCGGTTGGTCTGCAGAAAGAGAAATATCATTAAGATCCGGAAATGCTGTCTTAAAAAGTCTTAAAGAGATGCAAATAAATGCTAAAGCAATAGACCTTGTTTCTCCTGAAGGATCTAAATTACAACTAGAAGATTTTGATATTGCATTTATAGCTCTTCATGGTCGAGGCGGTGAAGACGGTTTTATTCAAGAGTTATTAACTGATAAGGAAATATTGTTTACCGGCAGTAAGACTGAAGCTTGCAAGTTGGCAATGAATAAAGTTGAAACAAAGAAAGTTTGGAGAGAGTTTTCTTTGCCAACTCCTGATTTTGTAGAAATTACAAAAGCGGGTAAATCAGATATGAAAATAACTCCATTCTTATCCGGCTCTGATGATATTACTGCTCTAGATAAATCTTTCGTAGTAAAACCAGCTAACGAAGGTTCAAGCTATGGTATTAGTATAGTTAAACCCGGAGAGGGAAGCCTAGAAGAGGCAATTATAGAGGCGGTAAAATACGATGAAACAGTCCTTGCTGAAGCCTTTGTTGATGGTATTGAGATTACAGTAACAATACTAGGAGATCGCGTACTACCTCCTGTTGCTATAGAGGCAAAAGGAGCTTTTTATGACTACGAGGCAAAATACCTAAGCAATGAAACTAAATATTCTTTGGCAAACTTAGATCCTGATAACTTAATTACACTTAAAAATTTTTGTTGGCATGCTTTTAAATCTTTAGGATGCGAAGGATGGGGCAGAGTGGATCTAATAAAAGATAATAATAATAACTTTCAGCTCATAGAGATTAATACTGTACCTGGATTAACTGAGACTAGCCTTGTACCAAAATCAGCTGCACTAGAAGGCATTAGCTTTAATGAATTAATACTTGAGATACTACATTTGGCTTGCGCTAAGTCTTAGCGTCAAATAGAATGCCCATTTTTAATACCTTACTCTACGCTTAAGCGGGAGTTAATAACCAAGGGGTACACATGCGACATTACGAAATAGTATTTCTAGTTCATCCTGATCAATCTGATCAAGCACCTACGATAATAACAAAGCTTTCATCAATAGTTACAGATTCTGGAGGCACGGTTCATCGCTCTGAAAATATAGGCAATAGAAGGCTTGCCTATCCAATACAGGATCAATTTAAAGCAGCTTATGCACTTTTAAATATAGAATGCGGTCAGACTGCTATTGATGAAATTAAGAATTCTTTTAAATTTAATGATTCGGTCATAAGAAATCTAGTTCTTAATACTAAAGAAGCACATTCAGACTCTTCAGCTTTATTAGCCCAAACTAGAGAAGACAGCGAAAAAGAGAGCTACGAAGAAGAAAAACAAAGAAAATATCAAGAAGAAAAAGCATTGAAAGAAAAGAGCAGGATGAAAGAAACTGCTCGCAGAGCAGCTGAAGCAGATGCTAAGAAAGAAATAGCAGAAGCAGCACCAGAAGCAGAAGCTAAGAAAGAAACAGCAGAAGCAGAAGCAGCACCAGAAGCAGAAGCTAAAAAAGAAACTGAAGAAGCAGAAGTAGAAGCCCAAGCAGAAGTAGCGCCAGAAGCAGAAGCTAAGAAAGAAACAGCAGAAGCAGAAGTAGAAGCCCAAGCAGAAGTAGTACCAGAAGCATCTGAAACAGAGAAATAAAATGGCAAAAAAGCAAAAGAAAAATTTTAAAAGAAGAAGAACGGATTTTGATAATCGCCCTAAATATTGTAAATTTACATCCTTGGGTATTAAGGAAGTAGATTTTAAAGATATTAAACTACTGAAAGAATATATTACTGAAACTGGTAAAATTATTCCTGCGAGAATGACAGGTACTTCAGCTAAATACCAAAGACAATTAAACAAAGCGGTTAAAAGAGCACGTCACTTAGCTCTCATACCTTACACAGATTCACACTATCATTAAGAATTATGGAATTAATATTATTACAACAAGTTTCAAAATTAGGAGAGCCAGGAGATCTAGTTAATGTTAAGTCTGGCTATGGCAGAAATTTTTTAATTCCTTCAGGTAAGGCTATTAGGGCCGATGAAAATAATAAAGCAGAATACGAAGCAAGAAAAGCAGCCCTTTTATCCGCAGAATCAGATAGAAAAGAAATTGCCTTGAAATTGGCCACTCAATTAGAGGGTATAAAAATAAAACTTGTTGTTCCGGTGTCTGAAGAAGGAACGCTCTATGGATCTATAGGGACAAGAGAGATTTCAGATGCAATAATTGAGCAAGGACTGGAAGTTGAGAAGAGTTCTGTAAGACTTCCTGAAGGTGCCTTGAAAGAAGTTGGAGACTTTAGAATAGACATAGAGCTTCACCCTGAAGTTGTTCAATCGATTTCAATTACCATCGAAGCTACTGTAGAAGAATAAGTATTAAATATTCATTGATTTATTCTCTACGAATGGGAGAATAAAAGATCGTCACTGAAATAACTTCTCTTCTGTTTTATGGCCCAAGAAATATTTAAAAATAAAGAATTACCCTTCTCAATTGAAGCAGAAAAAGCCGTTTTGGGTGGAATTATGCTGAAGAATGAGGCTTGGGATTTAGTCCATGTTCTTATTAGAGAGGATGACTTTTATAAAGATGAACATAAGTTAATCTTTAAGACTATTTACAACCTTCAAGATCAAGGCAAGCCTGTAGACGTTATAACGGTTCAAGAAGCTATTGAAGGTAATGGAGATCTTCCAAAGTTAATAAATTCTGGTGGAAAAGACTACTTGACTCTATTGGCAAGAGAAACCCCAAGCGTAGCAAATATTGAGAGTTATGCAGATATAATTAAACAGAGATCAAATCTAAGAAGGCTGATAATTACTGCTGAAAATATCTCACAGATTGCAAAAGAATCTGATGCATCAGGTAGCGATAGAGTTATTGATGAAGCTGAAGAAAGCATTTTAAGCTTAAGAGATGATGTAAGTAGATCGATAGGTCCAAGGACAGCTAAAGAACTATTAGGACCAGTGTATGCTGAGATTCAAGAATCAGCTGAGAGTGGCAATTCACTGGTTGGAGTAAGCACTGGCTTTGCAGATATTGATGAGATAACTTTAGGATTGCAGAAATCAGATCTAATTATTATTGCAGGAAGGCCCTCCATGGGAAAGAGTGCTTTAGGATTTAATATAGCTGAGAATGTTGCTAAACAAACCGACCAAACGGTTCTCCTCTTCACTATGGAAATGTCCTCTGAGCAAGTTATAAGGAGGTTTATTGCAAGTATTTCAAATATAGACATACAAAGAATAATGAGAGGGCAATTAAAAGAAGCAGACTGGGAAGGAATTGACAGGGCTTTATCAATTTTAAGTCAAAAGAAGTTTTTACTTGATGACACTCCTGCTTTATCTCCTTCTGAAGTAAGAGCAAGAGCAAGAAGAGTAAAGCGTGAAAATCCAGATTTAGCACTAATAGTTATTGATTATATAGGCTTAATGCAAGTCCCTGGAAGAGGAGATAATCGGGTGCAAGAAGTTAGTGAGATAAGCAGATCTTTAAAGGCGTTGGCTAAAGAGTTAAATGTTCCTGTTGTAGCACTTTCTCAATTAAACAGGGCGGTTGAATCTCGACCTAATAAAAGACCAATTCTTGCAGATTTAAGAGATTCAGGAGCTATTGAGCAAGATGCTGACCTAATAGCATTTGTCTATAGACATGAGTATTATGATGAGAGTGACTTGGAAAGCAGAGGTCAAGCTGAGATTAACATAGCCAAACAAAGGAATGGTCCTACTGGTACAGTCAAATTAGCTTTTAGAAGAGAAATAGCTACTTTCCAAAATTTAGCTAAGAGTGATAGATTTCCAGGCCAGTTTTATGATGAAAATGAAGATGACTAGAAATAATATTCATTATCAATAAAAGATATAACTATAGTGTCAGTATCGTGACTAATTCTCCTCTTTCCAGAAATCTCTTTAATTGTTAAATTATCAAAAAACCAAAACTAAAAAGTTCTATATATTAATCAACAGAAGGTAAAAGTCTAAATTAGATTATGAAAGTAAAGTACACAAAAGAGACGCCAAGACAAATACAAGACTACAACGAACAAGAGCTTGACTTAAGCGCGCAAGATGTCGAAGACGTAGCAGAGATATTCAAGACTCCTTTAACAGGAGCCTATAATTGGGATTACACCATCCAGGATAATAGGATTGCAAAACTTTATGAATTAGGTAAAAAACTTAATTGGAATGTTTCGCTAGATATAGACTGGGATAGGCCCCTTATAGTTTCTGATGATATTCCGGAGATGTTTTGGGACGAGTACCCTCCTTACAAGAATTTAAGTGATGATAAAAAAAGAGAATTTCTTAGACACCGAGGAGCCAGTCAATTTAGTCAATTCCTTCATGGGGAGCAAGGAGCTCTCTTGGTAGCTTCTCAGTTAGTATCTTGCGCTCCAACGTATCAAGCAAAATTATATGCTGCTTCGCAAGCATTTGATGAAGCAAGACACGTAGAGGCTTTTAATAGGTATATCCAAGAACGATCTAAGCTCATGTACCCAATAGGGTCGGGCTTAAAAAGTCTCCTTGATAAGATCTTAACTGATGAAAGATGGGATCTGAAACTTATAGGTATGCAAATTATTATTGAAGGTCTAGCTTTAGCAGCTTTTAATACTGCCAAAGCAGTCACTCCAGACCCAGTATTAAAAGATATTCTTCATCTCATTATTAGAGACGAAGCTAGACATGTTACTTTCGGAGTAAATTATCTTGAAGAATACATCGAGAATTTATCAGAAGAAGAAAAAGAAGATAGAGCTATGTTTGCTTATGAAGCTTGCGTTATTAGTAAAGAAAGATTATTTCCTACCGATGTATTTAGAAGGTTTGGCTGGGATGAGAATGAAGCAAGAGATTTCTCAAACAATGCTGGCTTTGCTTTTGAATTTCAAAGATTACTTTTTTCAAGGGTCATTCCAAACCTATCAAGGATAGGATTATTAACGGACAAGGTAAGACCCCTCTATGATAAGCTTGGAGTTCTTGAGTTTGAGTCGCATTCCCCCGACGGTGATATTTCTTGGGCGGAATTAGAAAAACCATTAGATTTAACTGGCTAAAAGAATAGCTTTTTCTTGTTGTGCTGAAAGGTTTTTGTTAACCTGTCCTCCCATCTTTAAGAAGATTTATTTACTACACTTCTTATGGCTATATTAGATGGAAAATATTGAAACTCGATTTATATTTGTAACCGGTGGCGTTGTATCGTCACTCGGAAAAGGTATAGTTTCTGCCTCTTTAGGAGCTATTTTAGAAAGCAGAGGTCTTTCCGTTACAATCTTAAAGTTAGATCCTTATATTAATTTAGATCCCGGGACCATGAGTCCAATTCAACACGGCGAAGTTTTTGTTACTGAGGATGGTTCAGAAACAGATCTTGATTTGGGTCATTATGAACGTTTTCTTAAAACAAAAATGTCTAAAGTAAACAATTTTACAACAGGACAAATTTACGAAAGAGTTTTAAAGAATGAAAGAAGAGGAGACTATTTAGGCGGTACGGTTCAAGTAATACCTCATATAACCGATGAAATAAAGAGGAAGGTTGTAGAGGGCGCAGGAAAATCACAAGTAGCTATAGTAGAAATAGGTGGAACTGTGGGGGATATTGAATCTCAACCTTTTCTTGAAGCAATAAGACAGATGAAATTGCAGCTAGGTCAGGAAAGAACTTTATTCATACATTTAACTTTGGTTCCTTATTTATCTTCTGCGGGTGAAACTAAAACTAAACCAACGCAACATTCTGTCAAAGAGATGCTTTCACATGGACTACAACCTGATTTACTAGTGTGCAGGTCTGACAATACAATGTCCGAAGAAGATAAAGAAAAAATAGCTTTATTTACAAACGTCCAAAAGAAAGCTGTTATTTCAATGCCAAACGTAGACTCTATCTATAAGATTCCTTTAGAGCTTAACCTTCAAAATGTAGATGAGTTGGTAGTAAAAAAATTAGGAATTCAATGCCCAGATGCTGATTTAACTGACTGGAAAAGAGTTGTTAAAGCTGATTTAAACCCTAAAGGCATGGTAGAAATAGCTATGGTAGGTAAGTACACTGAACTGGTTGATGCTTATAAATCATTGATTGAAGCTCTTAAGCATGGAGGGCTTCAGAACCAATTAAAGATTAATATAAATTATATTGATTCTGAGACACTAAATAGAAATAACGTTAACGAGATTCTTAAAGGTTCGCATGCTGTTCTGGTGCCTGGAGGTTTTGGAGAAAGAGGGATCGAAGGGATGATACTAGCAGCAGAATATGCGAGAGTGAATAAAGTTCCTTACCTTGGCATTTGTCTGGGCTTACAGGTAGCTGTTATAGAGTTTGCAAGAAATGTACTCCTTTTAGAAGATGCTAACAGTAGTGAATTTAAACAAGATACTAAACATCCCGTTATAGGTTTAATTCATGAATGGATAGATCAGGATGGAGTTGTAGAAAAAAGGGATGCCACTTCAGATCTAGGAGGAACTATGAGACTGGGGGCGCAAGAATGTTTATTATCTGGAGATTCAATAACTAGATCTTTATACAATCAAGACATTATTAATGAAAGGCACAGACATCGTTACGAAGTTAACAATAATTACATTGATGACCTCTCTGCTTCAGGGTTAAATATTGTTGGTAAATCAAAAGATAAAAATCTAGTTGAGGTGGTAGAGTTGGCTGGTCATCCATGGTTTGTTGCGTGTCAATTCCATCCTGAATTCACTTCCAATCCCAGAGAAGGTCACCCTTTGTTTTCTGGGTTTGTAAAAGCTGCAGAGGAGTGGAAAAAAAATGAGTAATATAAAGATAAAGAACTTCACTATTGATAACAATAGGCCATTCACTTTAGTAGCAGGGCTAAATGTACTTGAAACAGAGGAAATAACCGAACAGGTCATTTCTGAATGTATATCAGTTTCTAAAGAGCTAGGTATACCATATATATTTAAGGCTTCTTACGATAAAGCGAATAGATCTTCTATCGATTCATATAGGGGTCCGGGAATCGAAAAAGGTATGCAGATATTGTCTGACTTAAAACATAAGTACGATGTGCCCATTATCTCAGATGTTCATAATGAAGAAGAGGTAGAGGTTGCAAAAGATGTCCTTGATATCATACAAATACCTGCTTTTTTGTGCAGACAAACTGACCTGGTTGGTAGGATAGCCAAGTCAGGAGTCCCAGTTAACATAAAGAAAGCCCAGTTTATGTCTCCAACTGATATTGAGAATGTCATAAATAAATTTAAAAGTTATGGAAATGACCAGCTTTTATTATGTGAAAGAGGAACCTCCTTTGGATACAACAATCTGGTTGTTGACATGATAGGACTTGCCAGTCTCAAAGCTTATAATCATCCAGTTATTTTTGACGTCACCCACTCTCTTCAAAAGCCGGGAGGTTTGGGGGATAAAACTGCAGGCAGGAGAGAAAGTGTTCTGGATTTAGCTAAATCTGGAATGGCATTAGGTCTGGCCGGGTTATTTTTAGAAGTTCACCCCGATCCAGATAAAGCCATGTGTGATGGACCTTGTGCATTACCTTTAAGTAACTTGAAAGAGTTACTTCTTCAGGTTAAATCTTTAGATGACTTAGTTAAATCATTTAAAAAAATTGATTTAAATTGATATGACTAATAATTTAATTAAGCAAGTTAGGGCATACGAGGTATTAGACTCAAGAGGTAACCCAACTGTTGCGGCAGAAGTCATACTTAATAGCGATGAAAAATCAATGGCTTTTGTTCCTTCAGGAGCCTCAACGGGTAAGTATGAGGCCAGTGAAAAAAGAGATAATGATGATTCAAGGTATTTAGGTAAAGGTGTCTTAGGAGCAGTTGAGGCAATAAACACTGAAATTAATTCTATCCTTGAAGGTAAAGACCCTTCTAATACAAAAGAAATAGATACTTTATTAATAGAATCGGATGGCACCTCAAATAAAAGTAATTTTGGAGCAAATGCTATCCTGGGTGTCTCTATGGCTTGTTCTAAAGTAGCAGCCCAAATGCTTAATTTAGAGTTATATGATTTTATTCACCTCCAAGCTAAAGAAAATTTAGGTGCTGATGTTAATAAAAAACTTCCAATTCCCATGATGAATATTCTTAACGGAGGGGCTCATGCAGATAACCCAATTGATTTCCAAGAGTTTATGATACAACCAAGTGGCTTTGAGTCTTTCTCTGATTCCTTACGCTCTGGAGTAGAAATCTTTCACACCTTGAAGGAGATACTTAAGAAAAATAATTTAAATACTGCAGTCGGTGATGAGGGAGGTTTTGCACCAAACCTAGATTCGCCTCAAGTAGCATTAGATCTAATCATGGAATCCATTGAGAAGGCGGGTTATGTACCAGGAGAGCAGGTTTTCCTTTGTCTTGATGTTGCAGCTACAGAGTTTTATAAAAACTCAATCTATAACTTAGATGGTCTGGATCAAAAGTTCTCATCAAGTGATATGGTTTCATATTTAAAAGACCTAAGATCAAATTACCCTATCTCATCTATAGAAGATGGCCTTAATGAAGATGATTGGGAAGGGTGGGTAAATTTAACTTCGGAAATAGGAGCGGATACGCAGATAGTGGGAGATGACTTGTTTGTGACTAATCCTTTAAGAATAACTGAAGGTATCGAAAAAAAAGCAGCTAATGCTGTTTTAGTTAAGGTCAATCAGATCGGAACTCTTACTGAGGCGATAGATGCCATTCAAACTGCTTCAAGCCATAACTTTAACTCTATTATTTCTCATCGCTCAGGTGAGACAGAAGACTCATTTATTGCTGATTTTTCAGTAGGCATGGGAAGTGGCCAGATCAAAACCGGCGCACCTTCAAGGTCAGACAGGGTAGCAAAATACAACAGACTTCTTATAATTGAGAAACAAACTTCTTTATGCTTCGGTTAATTAAATTTTTACAAAATACTAAGTTTAAAGACCTAAGATTTTATGCAGCTATTTCTATTTTATTTTTAGTTATTGCCTTTACTCAAAAAAATATCTGGTTTGGTGAACAGAGTAGATCCGATTTAAGAGACTTAGAAAAAGAGATATTAGCTCTAACTGAAGAAAAGACAAGACTTGAAAATAAAAATAAATTGTTAGAAGAAGAGAAGATTAAACTCAATTCAGGAAGAGAGACTATTGAAGGTCTTGCAAGATCTGAATTAGGTTTAATAAAGCCTGGAGAGAAATTTTATATTTTTGAACCTGCTCTTAAAGAAGATATCTCCATATCATCAGAAGTAAATTGATAAATCCATTTGTAGCTATATTGCCTTCTGCGGGTGTAGG
>Ga0209091_10000559_pt1 | contig 35137 bp, 42 predicted proteins | sample ArcticOcean_MG_C_6_FD_187438 | JGI IMG/M metagenome (GOLD analysis project Ga0209091, IMG submission 187438) | Marine microbial communities from western Arctic Ocean - ArcticOcean_MG_CB8_128 (SPAdes) (version 2) | ecosystem: Environmental > Aquatic > Marine > Oceanic | place: Arctic Ocean...
TTTTTTCAGTGACGACATTTTATGGATTATAATAAACTCTTTAAATAGGATTAAAAATTACTTTGTGGTTTCAGGGTCGAATATTGTAATGGGCGCCAGAATACTCAGCGGTGGACGCAGAAGAGTACACGAGAGAACTACACTAAAATTTTAAAGATCCTTTGAATTAGTCAAAGGATCTGGCCGGTTTGAATGTAGCCATGGTCTTGTCTTGGTTAGTCTTCGTCTTTTTGTATTGGAACCTACGAATAAAGAAAAGTATGAGCTCTGTGTACGAGGTGTTAGTAGACACCAAAGATACGACAGTCTCTGTCGATTCTAAGTGCAATTCGTCTTTAAAAGCGTCACAAGGTACAATATGGTCTATTTCCCATTCACCTTGAGTTGGCCAGGCCATACCATCTGTAAATTGTGTTTCAATATGATTGTATAAGTCTTCCCATGAACAACCAATCAATTTTTCGGTATGTGCTGATTTAGCACCGTGAAGGAATTTCCGAACACGATTTCGCAGGTTCTCTTTTAATTTGTATACTGGGTCTTATCAAGCTCTCAGAAAGGTAATGCGCAACCCAATTTTTCAGCTGTATGCACACCCGATTTCAAAGGTAAAATCCCTATATAAAAAATGTGCACACAGCTTTTTCGGATATATACCTTTGGAAAATGTGCACACAGCTTTCCGCATATCCATTTTGAGAGCTTATGTGGGATTTTTATTCTAAATTTTATTACAAAGTTCCGCTGGTTGTTAACTGTATGCTTGTTCAAGCCATTTTACATAGTTCTTCGACGTTGGTCAAACTGGAGTGTGGAACCACTCCTATCCTCTATCACCCAATAAGTGTCCAAACTGCCTTTACCTTTAATACGCACGCCATGTCTTGGTAGGAATTTCACTTTTTTCAGTAACGCAGACGCCTGTAGACTCAAACGGTCCAGTTGAATGCAGTGATGCGTTTCTTTGGAGATTTGAATCTTCATTGTTTCACTGGACGATTCCATTCGACTGGCAGTATTGACCGTATCGCCAATGAGACAGTATCTTTGATTGAGCTTACCAACAATGCCAGCAGCAACTTCACCGGAATGAATTCCACAGCGAATCTGAATTGGTACAGTGCTCCCATCTAACAGTTGAAGTTTAATGGAAGACATTGCTTCACGAAAATCCATTGCTAATTGTACAACTGTAGCCGCATGACTTTTACAGAGATGGGGTAGACCACTCACCACCATATAGGAATCACCAATTGTTTCCACTTTGTATAAATCGTCTCCACCGGCAATAACCAAATCATCGAATGCGCTGTACATCTCATTCAGCATAGTTACTATGTGTTTGGGGGTGGTCTGACTACACAGATGGGTAAAACCGACGACATCCGTAAATAAGATTGTACATGAATAGCTTCTGGGAGAGGGTATTTCACCCGTCTCCAATAGACTATCCACAAATCTGGCAGGTAAAATGTCGTCTAATATCGACCTTTGACTGTCTGCTGTTTCAAGAAGTTGTATTTTGTCATGCACGCCAACTTTCAATGCAATTAATTTACAAACAGAAGAAACAAAACGTTCTTCTCCTTTAGTCCAGTAGTTTTCGTCTACATTCATTATTTCGATGTTGTATTTTAGGGTAAGTTTTCCAATACATTTGTCATGATTTGGACATAGCAATGTAACTTCCAGTGGCCAATGGCTTATATCGTAGTTGCGTGTTTCAACACACATTTTATCTTCATGGTCGAATAATACAATTTGTGCTTCGCAGAACTCTGGAAAACGCATGGTCTGTGTTAATGCATGAAGGGTGAATGACAAAAAATGTTTTTTGCTAGTCTCACTTTCAATTATGTCATATTCTCTTATATGACGAAGACATGTCGAACAGCTTTCTTTCCGTTTAAATATTTCCGCCGTGCGTTCTAATTGACGAACACGATGGTTTGACGAATTGAGTTCAGTTGTTTGGTTGTTAAGGACAGATTGTATTTCCAGTAAACGTACTGATAACTGTTCAACGGTGATTTTCTTAACTTTGTAGGATACACCCGAACCCATCGAATTTGATAACGAATATATAAGATTGCGGATATATACATAATATATGCACAGCATATTCTAAATTTAAGAACTACGGACATTTCGCCCAAAATTCCTTCCACTTTCCAAAATCATGCGGTGAAAGAGCGCTGTCTTTCGACGCAAACAGTTCTAAAAGTTTCTACTATATAAAGCAGTGGATATAATACTTCTAGAACTACAAATAGACTTAAACGCGCCCACGTTCGAGAACACGGGAAACCTCCCGTTGGAACACGATGTCCAATATGTAAAACTATACCACAAACACTTGTATTTGACCATTGTCACGCAATACATCTTTTTCGAGGGTGGATTTGTAGAAATTGTAACGCGGCTCTAGGAAAACTAGGAGACAATAGCGAAGGACTACAACGAGCTCTAAACTACTTGGTCGAATTCGAGACGCGTTCTGCAGCAGCTGTGGCGTTATTAGAACTTAGCACCGGTGGGGATATTCCTCATGATTGAACCCATGGGCACCCACCGTTTTTAATTGTTGTTGATGGAGAGGTTGAGGAGGTATTAAAGATGTACCATACCATATTACATAGGAACCATATGCATAACCCAACCATATTTTGTCTAAATCATGTGTGTAAATGGTTGGGGTTTTGTCTTTTTTGTAACAAGGCCATTCTGCGATTCGCCATTGATGTGTGGCGTTGTTCATAAATTCTGGACCATCTGCAAATCGTATTCCGTTTGGATAATATCTAACCCCAATTTGGTCAAACCACATCCCCATAACAATGTCTAAACCTTCTTTACGCAAAACCGTAGGCGCTGACCATGGATGCACATGTATTAGACCGTCACAGTGTGTATGAACACCTGCATGTGGCCATAATTTCGTATAGGCGGTATCGCCAGGAACGGTGCATAAATTCGATTTTTGTTCATAGGGTTCGTATTCAACAAAGTTTCGGTCGTGTTCTGCTGTTTTTTTGGGGACTCCGTTTATCCAAAAGCTCGCATCCATATGTAGATGGTCTCCAACAACAGGGCGTATGTTTAATTCCCAGCGTGTTACATTATTATACTCCCAAAGTCTTTTATGGGTGGGTGGGAGAATGGTGTGTTGTAAATAACGTCCATTATATCCTTGAAGAATACCATGAGACACCGGAATGTCTTGTTCAGAGGCAAATCTTACAAAAATGGAATCGGTGTATGTAAAGGGAAATGCCCATAGTGGATGTTTATAATGAATGGGTAAATACATGGAATTGATAGTTAAAGTGAACATTAAAAGACTAAATAGACCTGTAATAATTAGGTTCTTCATATTGTATATTTCAACACTACTTAAATAGAATAATTTATTGATAAATGGGTTCACAATTATCCATCACTTGGTATATTTATTCACGTGAAGAGAATGACGAATGGTCTAAAGAACCAATAGCATCAACTTTAGCAAAAGAAGAAGATGTTAATTATCATTTAGGACGATTCAAACACATCGTTTATAAAATGGGTATTGGTAAATTAGGTAGTATTCGAAAAGTATATTTATATCATGGGTGGAGAGTGGTAAAGGCCGAGATGAAAGATACTGAAATCGGTTTATATTTTTCGGATGAAATAATAGCGGAAAAATGGTGGGAGTCTCCCGAAGAGTGTATAGAAACTGGGGTGTTCAAGCAAGATTTCGATAAAAAATGGAGTGTTCGCGATGGTCCATCAAAAGGAAATATCATGTATGACCTTCGGAAGGATTAACAATATTTTGTAAATTTATATCTTTTCGCCAAAACATATTGGCAATGGGTGTTTGTAAACGACTAAAGGGCAAACTATCGTCGCATGCGATTTCCATATCTAATTTTAAATGAACGGACTGAACAGTCGATGGACCAGAGACATGACGTTTTTGTATATAATTTCCCAGGTCGGCTCGTACAAACATTTTAATTTCGTAGACATTTGTGATATCTAGTGACCAGATACCAGGTTTCATATCTGCCCAAGAAACAGAGGGGTCGGACCATTTCAATTCTATTTGAAAGGGACCATTCATATTAAATCGAGCGCTTGCGCTTGAATTTGATTGAATCACCCATTCTACTTGGCGGTGTGTTGGCCCATACGCAACAAGGTGAACCCATTCTTTTAACCAAGAACCGACATTGAACGCTTTAGATTCAATTGCACCTGTTATATTTGTATTTCCATCAGGCTGCACGCGCATATGTGTTGTGGAGGATTCGGGCTTTATAGATAGATGAATTTCTAAACCTGTACAGTTTTTAATAGTTAATAAAGTATTACATTTAAGAATAGACATTCATTTTTATTTTATAAGGTACTTAAATATTAAATTTCGCGAATGGCAAGAAAGGTACTTAAATATTAAATTTCGCGAATGGCAAGAAAGTTGCGCATGTCTTGAACTGTAACAGTATCACGACGCGCAACTCCTGCAATCATATTGGCTCCAGTGAAAATTTTGGTAATTTCAGCCTCGGTTGCTTCCTGAAGAGCATTAATTGCGGTTGCATTGAAGCGAAGACGTGTGTTCGGGGACACTTCATGTGCATACTGAGTCACACAACGTTTAAACGTTGTCTGTGGAAGAATATGAGTTTGACGTTCCCGAAGTGCAGTCACTTCCTTTTGGAAACGGCGTTCTTTTCTAGTAATTTTTGGACCAGTGGAAGTTTTGGACTGGATTTTTTGAAGTGGTGCGGTAGTTGATGAAGCAGAAGACATGTTTACTGCTTTTTGATGTCCCTTTATACCCACCTTTTATTCTTTATTTGGATTAAGTACAACATGTTCTATTTGGTGCCGTTTTGATTGAAATATTAATAACTGGTGCTAAAAACTCTGGTTTAGTATCGTTTTGACAAATAACATGTTTTAAAGATTTTACAATATATTCTCGAAAAGTATCATCCATATAATTTGATATACCGCTGAAAATTGTCCAATTCTGACGTTTATATGGTTCTAATGCGTCGTCCAAAGATTTCATTGGTGTTTCATATATATCAGATTTGTTACCTAATACACAAATAACAACTGGTTGAACTCTACATTCTTCTATTATTTGAAGCCATTTTTGTATATTATTTATAAATGACTGATCGCCCAAATTATACACTATGAATATAATAGCACTATCTCTCAAATATGATTGTGTCAAACCGCCATATCTTTCAGCACCTGCTGTATCCCAAATACTTACTCGCACTTGTTTGTCATATATTTTAATCGTTTTCATGAAAAAATCAATACCTATCGTAGATGTTGTTTTTTTGGGGTCTAATTTTAAAAAACTATGAATCAACGAGGTTTTACCCACGCCATAATTGCCAATCACTGTACATTTTACACGTTGTAATGACAACATTTATTTTAATTATTCGTGACTTTATAGTTCAAATTAAACACTTTGTTTCCATAATTCCCAGGCTGCCGCCACAGATTCTATTAGTATGTCTTCTCGTACAATTACCCGTGTCCAATACTCACAATAACGAAAACTATACAATTTAGACTGTGTCCCACGTTTTACCTTATAAGACCGATTCGGCGACTGACTATTATAAAAGTGAATATTATCTAACGGATGTCCGTCCGCTTTTCCAATGAATCCCACACAATTCACATCAATAATAATTGATTTGGGGTCTAATGAATCATTTATCGCAACCAATTGTTCGACAGTCGGTTTTTTATCCCATGGTTTGGTGCGTTTGTGCGTGTCTACTACTTTATATAGTTGACGTCGGTCAATGCGGGCAATTATCTCCCGAGAACAAACTGTTTTGGCGTCTCTTGACATACGAATCACATCTAAAATAGTATCGTCGTATTGACAAAATGTTTCGATGGTATCAATTGATTTCTCCAGATTCATCCCAGACAGCTTCATGGCGTCGGACACCATATATTGAATCGCTACGACAGCCGGATGGCGATATACTGTTGTATGCAATCGATAACGAGTATGGAACAAATTGTAAATATCATCATACACTTTGTGATGATAACAAATTTGATTGTCAATAACACGCGCTGCATTTAAAATACGCATTGTATCCGTGTCAAACCCGCCCTGAGCCAAGCCACAAGACCTCGTATCACGTTTAACATATTCCATTTTGTCAACGTCTAAATGATTCCAGTGATTGGCGACAATATGATATAAAAATCCTGTCTGGCCTTTAGTGGGTTCAATTAAGGATTGAACAAAGGCAATTTCTTCAGGAGAATAATTAAAAGAAGATTCTGTCAATAAACGATGAACCAATATGATGGACCGTTGTTCATGATGTGCCATGGGAGACGTCGAATCTGACAAAAAGGCATCGTCAAACATATGTGAGAATGGCCCATGGCCAACATCGTGCAATAAACCGGCCAATTCTACCAATAATATCTGTCTGTCCGTAATATTTAATTCTGGTTGTTTTGATTGTAATCTACTAGCCATATAACCAGCAAGATGTGCTACCGATATGGAGTGGGCAAATCTGTTGTGTGTGGCACCCAACCATACCCAGTGGGCAGTGCCTAACTGTTTTAGACGCCTCAATCTTTGAAAAATTGGCGTGTTTACAATATCAATGATTTCTGCACGAAGCTCATATTCTCGATGTACAGGGTCAAATATAGTTGTGGGGTTTAATCGGCGGCGTTTTGACATTTTATTCGAAATTTAAAGTTTTATTCTTAATAAAACATATGATTTGAATATTCAAGAAACTTTTCAAAAAAGTTTTGCAAAACACTGACTTTTTCTAAAAGAAACTTTTTTGAAAAGTTTTGCAAAACACTGACTTTTTCTAAAAGAAACTTTTCAAAAAAGTTTTGCAAAACACTGACTTTTTCTAAAAGAAACTTTTTTGAAAAGTTTTGCAAAACACTGACTTTTTCTAAAACTTTTAGCTAAAACTTTTACCTAAAAGTTTTAGAGAATTTAAGATTTTGAAAGTTTGTTTTTTTCTAAAACTTTTACCTAAAAGTTTTAGAGAATTTAAGATTTTGAAAGTTTGTTTTTTTCTAAAACTTTTACCTAAAAGTTTTAGAGAATTTAAGATTTTGAAAGTTTGTTTTTTTCTAAAAGTTTTAGCTAAAAGTTTTAGAGAATTTAAGATTTTGAAAGTTTGTTTTTTTAAAAGTTTGTGGTGGATTCTTCACAATTATATATAAATACTTGTTTAAAAATATAAAATGAAACACGGTGGAAAACGTAAACATCAAAAAAAACGTAAAAAAACTACATCTGAATTAGTTTATAAAGACGATGGTCAAGAATATGCCCGAATATTGCGTCTTTTGGGAGGACCCAATTTGGAAATTTTGTGCGAAGATGGTATTAAGCGTATGGGCGTAATACGTGGGAGTATGCGCAATAAAGTATGGGTTACAACCGGAGATTATTTATTAGTTTCATTACGTGAATTTCAAGATGAAAAATGCGATGTATTATTAAAATATACCCAAGAAAACGTCAGGGCTTTGAAAACATATGGTGAAATAAAAGAGGAACTCGAAAGTGTTGAAGAAGAAGAAATTGAACCTTTTGATTTTAACGATATTTAAAGTATATAAAGATATTATTTTTTGTATTATGAAAGATTTAATAAAGTTGTCAACAGGTGATATTTTTTTGTTTGAATTTAATAGTACACCAGGAATTATCGGATTCGTTGAATGTTGCATACGGTGTTTTACTGACAGTCGTTATAGTCATTCCGGTTTTGTATGGGTAGACCCCATTATTCCCATTAAAGACATTCATAACGTTTGTAAAACAAAAAACTCTAAATCCTCCCCCGAAATAAGATACGAAACTATTCCCGATAACCAATCATATGTTAGATTAAAAGGAGAATATATTTGGGACTCTGCAATGCACGAAATTCCAGATATTACTGGTAAAAAACATCGTGGTGTTCAGTTGACTTATTTAAAAGATTATATAGATAAATGGGGATATACAACAAATGGTTCTAAAATGAAAATATATAAAAGAAGCCCTGTTGACGAAGAAACCTATAATAATTTTAATATTGAGGACAAAGAAGATGATTTGGGAAATCGTATATCTCGCATGACTTGGTTATATAATAAGTATAAACACCTACCCTATGATTTTAACTGTTGTGACTGGTTTCGCCTTTGTTTAAGATGTCGTTGTGTTAAACGCGACGATGCTGCATTAGTCTGTTCTGCTTTTGTATCTATAATATTAACAACTTGTGGCATTTTACCCTCAGATACGAATTGGAAAGTTATTTCACCTGGAGAATTATCTTCAAATATGTCTTGGTGTGTTCATTGGTTAAGATGGAAATTAAAATATAAAGTGGACAAACTATGGGATTATCGTGAATATCGACAAACAAATCCACTAGAATCTCATTCTTTAACTTTTTTTGATTGTAACGGTCATCCTAAAAAATAAGCCTACTATTTAAAATATTACAAATGGTGTGTGTTCCTGTCTCAAACTGGACATGTATAGATATTAAAAAGTTTTGCAAAGTATTCTCTAAAAGTTTTAGCTAAAATTATTATTAAAATAAGCAAAACACTCAAAACAACATGCCACCAAATTAATTACACGACATGAAGTGCATTGACAATCGTCTGGGTGTATGATTGTCCCTGACCCTCTTAAAGTCCCAATTAAACAATCATCATCTTGGCATTGACACCCTGTAGGATGCCAGAAAGCTTCACTTGGTTGAAAAGCTGCTTCATTTGGTTGAAAAGCAGCTTCATTTGATTGAAAAGCAGCTTCATTTGATTGAAAAGCAGCTTCACTTGGTTGAAAAGCAGCTTCATTTGATTGAAAAGCAGCTTCACTTGGTTGAAAAGCACTTTGAACAACATTACGAATAGCTTTTAATATTTCCTTTATTTTTGTATTTCTTTCCTTTATTTTTATGTCTTTTTCTTCTGCGGACCCGAAAAATTGTAAACGTAAATTTTTTGGACAACGATTTCCCAATATCAAATTTATAAGCTGCACTATCCATTTTTTTTCTTGTGGATTACGATTTTTAAAAAATTCGATATTGGAATTTAAAAATTTGATATTTTCATTGGAATGCTGATGAAAACTGGCCATTTTAAAAAAGAGACATAGGTTTTATACTCCACAAACTAGAATATGTTAAACACATTCTAGTTTATATTTATGTTCCTATTTAAGAAGAAGTAGGAACATAAATATGGTTCCAATTCACACACTTATTTTGCAGGCAATTTTTAGTGCAACAAAAGAAGATTCTATATTGTCTGTTCAGCAGAAGCATGTTCAACAGCAACATGTTCGATCTCCACCCCAACGTAAAATTATTCCCAAAAATCAAAAAAGACCTTCTAAAACTCGTACTGTAAAAAAACGCCGTGGTGAATATGAAAATAGAGATACACACATTTAATCCATTTTTAATGAATATAATTAGATATTTATGTTTAATATTTAGTAAATAAATAATGAATCATTTATCTTCTGTACTTGATTTTATTCATAGACATGCAGTATTTGAGTTTAAGAATGACCCTCTTACAAAACACCGAGCCTACTTTAATGTGGTATGTTGTGCTTTTGTTTGTTTTATATTAAGTCGCATTTCTTTGAATACGGGAGAAGCCTATCCATCAATAACGACATTTCATGTTTCAAATTCTTGGATGCATATTGGATTTCGTCCCTACATGTGTCTTTATTTTTTAGGTTATTTTTTTGAATCTGATCGTTATAAAAGTGGGCGCATGCGTGTCTTATTTTTAATGTCAACCTTTTTATATTTTTATGACAAGTCTTGGACAGTTTGTGCTATTTTGTTGGGCGTATCTTTTCTTTTAGTACACATGGATGCTTGGTTGGCTAGAACTGGTTCTATTTCGTTAAATTCTTTGATGTTATTAATTGTTTTTTGCCGTGACAATTGTGTTCGTCCTTTGAGTTGGGTTTGTTTATGTTCAATTGTATATTTAAATATGAGTGGAATAACCTTACCCATGGTACACATGAAACGCCGTCTTCAACCCCAAACTGCCAAACTGCCGCTATTGTATAATGGCGGTGGTCCTTTGGTTATGTATGTGCGTATTGTAGAATTAATGGCAATGTTTTGGTTTCCAATCGGTAAATATTTATTGTCTCCTCCTCTTCAATGGGTCATTATTTCCGAAGCGTTAAAGATCGGCGTTGTTTATGTATTAAGCCAGTATTGGACAAAATGGTACGAAAGAACAGGCTTTGATTTGGCCAAAAAATGGAATAAACAGCATTTTACATTAAAGGGCTGGCGTTCTGCTGGAACAATGGGAAAATATCTTCAACGTCTTATTGAACGCAATATAAGGTGTGATACTGTCTTGACGTGTATTCATTCTGTTATTTGTGTATTTTTTTCAATTCGTCCTGCTTCCATTTGGTTATCTATTTCAACGATGAATCAAATAAAAGAAGCTGCAAATTGAATAGATTTGGCACATATTCCGACAAGTGCAAAGAAGGCAATATGTTCTTGAAAAGTACGAATGGTTTTTTTTTTATCTGGCCAATCTAAACTATTCCAAATAGATAGCATTTTCTAAATAAACAGAGACTTAAATCCTACTTTTTTTAAAATCCGATTATGAAAATTGGGTATATATTTTTATTTCAAGTATAAAAATGTTTCGATACTTACTTTGTTTGACGGCTGTTTTTGCTTTTAAAATACCAAATCGTAGACACGTTCCTTTAGATATGTGTTCTAGCAAAAACCAATATTGTTCAATATATCCTTCTGATATTGTTCCGTTAAATGCTACAATGGATACGTTTGAGGAAGCATTATATAAAGCAAACAATACTAAAGTGTTATTCTATGGTAATGTAATGACATCTTTGCGGTGGTATTTGTTGTCACGGGCTGATAATATTACGAAAATCCACGCCGTTGATAAAGAATTGCAAAAACATTTGAATATGGATGAGCGAACTCCCTTTTCAATGGTACATGTTAAAATAACGGATCGAGGTAATTATTACTACGAGACATTTAGTTGGAGTCCGAAATTATGGACTCCATCTCGTATGTTTGAAATTTTTTTGAAGGCCGAAGAAAATTCTTTGGTTCCAGAATATATATCCACACACAATGGTAAATTCAATGAAGTATTAAATTTGACATATTTCGATGGTAATCCATTCATTCATCCTCTTAAAATTTGGGTGGTGTTGTATTATGTAAATGACCATAATGAACACGTCCGTAATATTTCCAAATGGATGAATAAACTTTCAAATGTTTTTGGGGAAAATGTCGAGTTTTATTGCCACGATTTAAGTGTTAAAAAAACATCGATTAATATGGATTATGTCCCATCTGTGGTTCTATATTCATCTTTATATAAACAAAACCAATCTCATGTCGTGTTGACGCCACCCGTAACCTTTGAAACCCTAACATTATTTGTTGATAGTAATATAAATTTGAAAATGGACAATGAATTTCAAATTTATAAGGACGAAGACGTTGACCGTATTTTAGAAGAGTATAAATAGATATAATATTTAAAAAAAAATGAGACGCTTTTTATTATTTATATCTGTTTGTTGTGCGACAACTTATAAAAAAAAACATTTGCGTAAGATACGTAATACTATATATGACTACTCAAATATATACAATGTAAATGTAATATGTAATGCCATTGAACGTCGTTTGATAAGTTCTGGAATTTACCCAAATACGACGGGATTTTGTGTCAATGCTACTATTGATAGTAAAATGGCCCCGACTTTGTCTGAATTATATTCTTTATTTAAATGGTCAGATAAAGAATATCTGTTAGAGGTTCGTCGTGACCTTATTATACAGCGTCAAGAATGTGATACACCTTGTGACCAGCGTAATTATTTGGGAGAATCCAATGTTGAAAATTTTATTCATCGTGTAATACCTGACATTAAATGGGAATTATGTTATGAAAATCCAGATTATATAAATATAACAAGTCTTGCTTATATAAATAAATATAAAGCCGTTATTCACGTGGGTCGTATAAATAAATATGCATGGTCTGGTTCTTATAAATGTATGCCTTGGAAGCCAGTGAAATTAGGACCCGTTCCGACAGTGCAGTTCTATCGCAATACCTGTTTTGATTGTATTGACCGATATCTAGAAAACAAATTAGATTTCGAACGTAGTATATCTTTTTATGGACCAACCATGAAAACAAGACTTCGTTTGGAAATAGCACGCATTTGGCGTAAACAAATGCCTCAAAAAATATCTGAACAGTCTGTTATGTTAGGATTTGATGTTTGATAATGTCTTCAATAAAAATTTCGCGTATATCTGCCAGGGTTTGCTGCATGATTTCCGTTTGATTTCTAGCCAATATAATTTTTTGAAACCCTTCATTATAATTCTGTTGTGCAATTTTCATTTGTTGAATTTTATGTTTTTGAAATTGTATGACATTGTAATGTAAAATACGATCACAATGTTCAATATCTTTTTTGGAGTGATGTTGCCAAATTTTATATTCTGCAAATATATTTGTTGTTTCCGAAGCCGAAGCAATAGAAATTGGCATTTTTTCCGAGATACGTCCACATTGTTGAATAGCATGAATGTTATTGGACGTTTTTAACTGTATATCTCTTAATACAAGCATGAGTTGTTCTTTTTCATGACGTGACGAGTCTTCTAATTGTTCCGTAGTTTGTTTATGTTCAAATGTATGTATATAACTATCTAAAAATGTGTTAGAGTCTATGTTGTTCCATCCGTAAATAAAATTTGTTTCTAAACATGTTTTAATCCTCGATTCTAATGTATTATAATTCGTAGATTCTAATTGTGTTGGGATACAAAACATAATTGTTTCTTTTAATGCCGTTGAAAGATGAAGACCCAAAAAGAATAAAAGAATTAAAAACATCTTAAATATAATAGACGAGTATAAATACGACTTTTTTTAATTATACACATGATATTTATTCTCTGCTTATTTACGTTTGCGACTGCGTCAAATGAAATGTATATAAAACGATGTTTACGGTCAGCCGAACCTTGGTCTATCTCAAATAGCCCATTGAAATTAGTACGGTCAGTTGATACATGTTTGGCACGGAGTTATAAAACACTACCACACGAAGATCGTCAACCTCTATTAGACCATATACAAGATTGTTTAGATGCTATGCGTCAAGTAGATATGTCTGCACCAGAATATCGAAATATAGGTTCATCTTTAACACAAATTACATCAAACATGGGATCGTCTATTGTCGAAACCCAACATACTATTGCTCGTTTGACAGTTTGTGCTAGTCCTCTTCATACAATTGGCCGAACGCAGATATTTGAAGAAGCTCGGTTTGACTCCATCATCGACTCATTTACTAAAAATATGTTAGATGCAAATTCTTGTATCCACGAAATGTTGGATTTAATTAAAATACAAACTGCTGATCTCGAACATCGAATGGGTGAATATGAAGTAGCTCACCAGGCATGGCAGGGCAGAACTTCTACACGTCATTCGAACGCTGACACCTGTAGAAGGTCATTACATAAGCTCATGGATGATATAAGCCAACATATTTATAATCATTAATGTATTTTCTGTAAAATATCTGTTTGAAACTGATGTATTACTTCGTCTAATTCTTCATAAGCCGTTGTTTTTTTTTGTTCATAATCATTTAATGTATTCAATGGAATTGTTAAATTTGTCATTGTGGTGATGTGATTTTCTAACAGGGGCGGAATGGCTTCAATAAGAGAGACGGTGTTTTTCAAAGTATATATAAATGTTTTAGTTTCTTCAATAAGACGTTCATTTGAAATATGATATGCAGCAGGCAAACGTAGATTTTTGGTGATATATTTTAGTCGAGAAAGTGTAGTTACGGCATCTTGTTGAATAGCTGTCAATTCGTGACGTGTAACTTTATTTGTTTCATCCACAAAAATTGTTTGATGTTCGTAAGAATTTAAACTGTCAATATAATGACGAAGTTCCGTCCCGATGGCACGTTCCACGTCATTTCGTTGCAAATTAATAATAAGTGTCTTGTCTAAACATTTATATACGTCTTGTATAGTATTATCGGCATTATCAAATTTATGTGTATTAAATGTTGTACAGCTAATAACATTATCTGACGAATGCGCTGCAATCCTATAAATTAAATTAATTAATATAAATATCATTTGGACCCCCATCTTTAAATAATTTTTTGCGGTATATAAGTACGTCTTTTTTAGAAGAGAAACATATTATGAAAACTTTATTGCTATGTATATTTTTATCTATTTTTTCATTTAACGCTGAAGCGCGTTATTTCCGTGCTGCTCATAGGAAAGGCCGTTTGGGGGGTGTATGGGCAAACCCAGCACATTGGATGAAAAAACATCACCTTGTTGGTATGGCTCACCACTCTGCTTATAATAATAAGCCACAAAAACTTACAAAAACAAAGCAAAAAATCCAAACAATTGTCGCACTTATTGTTCAGGGATACAAAGAATCCATGAAAAAGAAAATTGATTTGTTTACAGAAGATAACGCATTGGCACCCATCGAGTATTGCAATAACCGCGATGGACTCAATGTTGATAATAAACTTCGCCCCACGGAAGGATACAAGCTTCGTCTTGGGTTTACTTCCAGTGTGGATTCGGTTATGGCTCTGACGTCAGCGTTCTGGGACAAAACAGAGGATATCAATGGCGCTGCCAAAGCCACTGACGGTGTTTTTGGAAATCTTGTCGATGAATTTGATAGTAGTCAAGACGCCCGAACCGACGAACGTCAATCTCTTTGCGGTATGAACAACTGCGACAAAAATTCCGTCGTTGGTAATTTAGCAGATGAAATCCGTGGTCATGGTTACCATGTCCGTCACGATGACATTTGCCAAGGGAAATTTTTAGGTTCGGATGGTTTACAAGTTCACCCACAATGTAATTTAGCACCACAAGAAGGTAAATTATCCTACTACTGTGGTGTCAAATGTAGAGATATTGATATTGATGAAAATTTCTTAGGTCATACCTGTTACGATGCCGGAAACGGTAAAAATGTCTTTAAACAGTCTCAATTTGAGAAGAATTGTAAAGACAATTGTAATGGTATTCCTTCCGATAATGTAATCGCACCAGGTGGTGCATCTTGCCCGGTCTATTGCGACTACAATCCGGATAGACAGGTATGGGAACCAGATTTTGATACTCTAGGAACCCGCATTACAAATTTGGTCGAAGGTTGCAATCTTGGTATTTCATCTTCGGATTGTATTTCGGTTGAAGCCACCCACTGTCACAGACAAATTGACTATAATCGAGAATCTGGCGAATGGACAACATCTGGCGAAGTTAACATTACCCAAGACTGTAGTGCTATCGCTGATCCTTACGATGGTAATGAAATTACATGGTCTAATAGTGATTTAGCATATGTGAAGAACCAATCGCTTAACGTTACAAATGCAGATCTTTGCAAGCCATTTAATCCTTTAGACGGAGGAAGCGTCCTGACTATGGTCAATGGCGAATACGTTAAGGTACCAAATTCATTTTCATATCTTAGTGTCACGTTGAACCCACCCACCCCCATGAATTCTCCTGAAAGATACGCTACCGAAAACGCATATGATTCTGCACGAGAAGCATATATTAGAGCTGTTAAAGTCGAAAGAGAAAAAGCTAAAGAGACATGTATAAGCACGTCGAATGCAGATGGCCAATCGGGCAAATGGGAAGAATTTTATTCTGAATTCGTGAAACCAAACGCAGATGGTGGACGCGAAGGTGAAAATGGTCTTGGTGAAATATGTACATACATTCCAGAATTGTCAATCCCAGCTTCTCAATACGTCTGTGAAAAGGTTGACCCAGTCCATGGATGTGTTATGTACGGGTTGAAAAGTGGAAAAACATGCAACGATGAAGGCGATATTAACATCGATTGTTCTCGTAATATTACCGTTACAGCTATGGGCGGTAGTTCGACAGTAGTACAAGAGGATTGTTTGTGTGCTGAAGAATGCCCCGCAAAACTTGGCGCTGCCGATGTTAAATGTAAGACATTTTTCGCACCCAATGCTGTTGTTAAAAATCGTCGTGATGAAGCACGTCGTCTTATCTCCTATAGTGTTGCCAAACCAGACGAATTCTTATCTATTGAATTCCCAGTCTTGCGTTACACCACAGGTGCCTTTAAATCCAATGTTGACGAACAAGGATTTGATAGGTTAGACGGAGACGAATGCCATATTGGGGAGGGCAATTCCCAGTGTCTTGAAGACAATGACTTTTGTACACGTGCCACGAATGTTTCTAATGTATATGCCCAACACTCTTGCAAAAAATCAAGTGGATGCCAAACATTCCGTTCGCTCATTTTGGCAATGAACGGCAATGCCCAATTGAAAAGACTTCGTAAAAGCGAGGTTGAAGCTTCACGTGCCTGGTGGGATAAAACTATTGAAGAAACACGCAATGATTTGACGAGAATTGCCAAATTCGCACAAGGTTTGTCCGGTTTCGCCAATATGCTTCCTCTTCTTGGTGGTGACCCTAATATTGACGGCGATTTGAAGACGTGGGACCAACAAGTTGGAGAAGGTTGTGCTGATTTCACACAATGGGCTTCGGGTCAACGTGGTGAAATGAATGCCGGTATGTGTGGTCCGGAAACCATGACTTATTTTACATGGTCTAGGCCCAAAAGTAACATGTTGGATACTGACTACATGAGTAGAGAAAAGGCACAGGCCGAACGCATGAATTGTCTTTGTCGTGGTAAAAGTTCTTACGAAGGAGACCACTCCAAGGGATTTGGCGATACGGCATTTTTGGCCACCACCAAAAATGCCTGTGTTGGCGCAATCGACCTCCAAGGAGATCCAGATGGTCCTTTTGAACATGCTTCGACAGAACGCTGGTGTACTCTTGATACTATTCCTAAAGACTTTGGCGCATGGATCGAAACTTTAGATAAATTACTTCCTAGTAATACGTTGTGGAGTAACACGATCCCCGAAAATGTAACAGACACACTTTACACCACGTTGGTTGAAAGTATTGGTTCTTTGGATAAAGAACTTGAACAGCATCAAATCACTAATAGTCTTTCGTCTATCACAGGATATGTATACAGTCGTAATCGTCAAGATTGTGGCCGTATTACAAATGCTATCAATGGACTTCATATTAGTTCATCTGGTTCGGATGTGATTACTAAATCAAACATCGGTGGTAACTGTATTCCAATTAAGAACCTCGAAAAGGTTCTTTACCACTTGGAATTTGAACTCATGGCAGATAAACGCATTGCCGATGATTACGACGAAGTAGTTGATGTTGAAGATGGTGGTACTGGAAAACCCACCTTTAATTCCCGTATGTGTCAAGCCGGAAGCGAAGGTGACCTTTCTTACCGCCAAATTATATTCGATTGGAAAGAAGCCCGTTGTGGTTCAATCTGTTCACACGAATCCGGAACCCAGAATTTGGCTTCTCCAGAACCAGAATCAGACCCCAACGATGCACAATACAAGACAGCAATTACAGATTCTTATGCCAGTATGTGTTACGTTGACTTGAACCAACTTATGTCTGGTGGAAGTGAAATCTTGATCGCGGGTAAGAAAATGCCGGATCCTTTGGATTACCGTGAAGATGAAGTTGACGAAGCAGCACAACAAGCCATTGATGCAATTTATAATGATTTGTCCATTGACGACCAGCGCCTTGCATTATTTACAGCGCTTGAACGTCAATTCTCTAACACTGGTACAAACCTTGCTGTATACATTGGCGCACAAGCCGGTGAACACTGGCTCCGTGTTATGCAGCACGTTTCGGCGCGTGGGAAGCACACCAAACTTTCCCCCGACGACCCAACCTATGAATACACGGATTCTGAACTATACGGAAGAGATTCGGAAGCGGATCAAGATAGTATTGTAGATATCGACGTACATACAGATGCCGCTGGAGAAACTGCCGCGGCCGCGGCACACGATGCAGCATATAGATTATAATTTAGGGCTGCCGGCAATATGGGGCCCATAATATATGGGCACTTTGCCTGGCGCCCGGACAAATGAGCTACCAAAAACCCGATATTTTTGACCAAAAAAAGGACAAAAAAAGGATAGCCGTTTCTATTTTGAATTTTTTTACCAAAAATAACGGGTTTTTTCCTTGTTGCCCGATAATCCCCAATAATCCCCAATAATCCCCCATATATCCTTGCCTGGCGCCCGGACAAATGAGCTACCAAAAACCCGATTTTTTTGACCAAAAAAAGGACAAAAAAAGGATAGCCGTTTCTATTTTGAATTTTTTTACCAAAAATAACGGGTTTTTTCCTTGTTGCCCGATAATCCCCAATAATCCCCAATAATCCCCCATATCCGCCCATATATCCTTGCCTGCCCGATTCTCAAACGCCCATATTGCCGGCAGGGCTATTATAATTGCAAAAATTTTAAATAAAATTACGTATAAATAAACATTTAAATTCATAACACATGTATTTTATTTTTTTAATACTGCCACAACTTGTATATGGGTGGAATTGTCCAGAATATGTGCAAAATTATCCCGAGGGAAAAAATATCATACCCCAACAAGACAGGTCGAATTATATTACAAAAGTTTGTCTGGCTATTTCTATATGTCATGCCAAACCCATTGTATATTCAGTCGAAGCTTATGTAAACGATATCACACAATGTTACATGACAAGAAATTATAATTTTGACCAAAATATTTTTGAATACGATAAAGAAACACTCGAAACATATATTAATGCTCGCACCGAAAAAATAAAGGCCAATAACGCTTATGATTCGGCGAATTTACGCGCTAAAGACGGAATATCGGGTATTATGGACATTATAAGATTACGAGAAGCCTATTTAAGAGAATATCAATATAGTCAATCTCGTGATTTTACTGGAGATATATTAATGTTATTACATCACGACCAGCGGTCTTTTTCAATCAATTCAAAGCGCCAATTGATATATATTATGACATATATTAATACATCACGAGAACAATTTAAAAAAATAAAAGAATTAGAAGAGGATGTACAGATATCTTATGAACGAGTAACAAATATTTCCAATACTTTGGAAACAAAAGAAGACGAGTTTAATGAATTGCAGCAACGCATCAAAGAAAATGTAATAGAATCTTTACTTGTAATAGAATATTAATAGTTATTTTTATTTATAATTTAAATTTTAAATACTCCATTCCAGTTGATAATTAACCATACACGTGTTGAGGACAGCATATGCTTTGGCCTTGACATTTTCAACAAAATACTGGGCTCTCTCTCCTTCATTGCTAATTTGGTGAAGTTGTGACCAACGGATGGAATCGCGTTTTAATTTGTAAGCAAGGTTTTCAAAACTTTTCATGTGGTCTCTGATAGTTTCCTCCATAATATGAGTTTCGGAACGTGCCGAAGTAGTTCCCATCAAATCTTCTGTGGCTTCTCTAAGTTCGTTTTGAGCTGCTTTAGTTTCAGACGATTTCAAAAAGTTGTTAATTGTATTGGCGTGTTTGTTCATTTCAGTTTCAAATTTCGTTCTTAAATCACCCCATTCTCCTTGGGTTAATTCAAGTTTAGTACGGTAATTTTGAGACTGCTGTTTTGCCGCATCCATTCTTGCTTTTTGTTGAAACAATAAATTCAAAGCTTCGACAAAAGCTTCGATATTATCATCGTAAGCATCAATACTACATCCGCCTTCGTGTAATTTTGCGACTACGACATTGCGAAACTTATCTGGGTCAGAGGCAAGCTGACCTCCTATACTCAAACCATTAATCATGCTTTTTAGTTTACTGTGGAATGTAGAACAAGCAGTGATAGAACCATCACCGTATTTTCGTTGAAGCCATTCCCAGGCGGCTACATTCGCTCTTTCTTCATCCTGTGAACATTCGGAAGGGTAAAAGCACGTTTTTTGGCCTGTCGTGGTTGGATGCCTAGTTCCTGAAAATTTAGGGTCTGACTCGACAGAAGGAAGGGGGTCATTTATTTTATAATAGGGGCGCGAGTTTTCGTTCCAAACTGCAAAATTTACAGCATCAGCACCACATAGATTGTCAAAAACAACAACTTCGGTTTGTGAATCGAGTTGATATGCATGAACGTTTGACATAGAAAATACGGCAGCAAATATGGAAAACAATTTCATTGTTAATCTTTCAAAATGCAGACCTTCTTATATACGGAAAAAAATTAAACGCGTAAGAACACTATAAATATTGTTGATTTGTAACAATACTATGAAATTAATAATATTAGTAATTATTTGTATAGTACAATGTAGTTTTGCTTCGAATCTTAGAATACCACATATTGCACGAAAATGTGCACTTCTTATTCATATGCCTAGTGAAATAAATACATTTGACATGTTAGAAAGAACATTACAGGCAAATTGTTTTAAATATTATAATGTTGCAATTGATACACAAATTAAACATAATTTGTCCATTTCATACAATAACGTCATTGAAGCGGCCAAAACATACCAAATTGCATATGTAGAAAACGACCACTTATTATATAGAATTAAAACATGGCTATATACAGACGCCTGGGACCCGTTTTCAACGATTCAAAAACAAATGAAAGAATGTAACGCACAACTCATTGGGTCAACATTTAATAACGACGACATTCACAATACTATTCCAATTTTTAAAGAGGGACTTGAATATATGAATGAATGTTTTCAAGAAGTCTATGACGATACCTTACGACTTCAGACTCACCTTGCAACAGAATATGAATATTATACAAAACTTGCTCAAAATTCTACATCTGAATTAAAACATACGTATGAAAATCTCGACGACGCCAAAAAACAGTTGACTTCGATTATTAAAGACTTTGAATCAAATATAATCCATGTTTACACCAGTATTTATGGTTCGAGTTAATTGCTTTTTTATCCTATTTAAACCGTTATAGTTTATGAGTTTATGAGTATGTGGATTTTTTTATATCTGTTAACAGTTGTAACTTCCCACTATATTAATATCACGGAGAACGAATGTTGGCAACATGTTAATTATAATGTACCACGTGAAAACGGAACAGTATTAGATCCGTGCAACGATGGGGAATGTTGGACTTATTGCGACCATGAAAAATGGTATGATATGAATTTTGAAGATTACGAATATACAGCAGAAAGATTAAAACACGAGCAATATGATTGTGTTGAAACAGGGTGCGCTGATTTTTATTATGGAAATTTTAATCTAGAAATACTCGAAGAATGTGTATCTGCAAAATGTAAAATATCACACGATATCATCGAAGCGTCAAGACAATGCTCAACAATACTCATACAAGCTTCAGCTATATACAAAACATTATACGACCAAAAAACAAATTATATGAGTATCACTGAATATCAAAGAACCATGACAGAATTTTCTAAAACAAGATTTATATCAGAAATTGACAGTATTGTTGAAAACGAAAAAAATACTATGGAACAACTTCAACTTGCTAGCGATAAAATAAACGAATTCTTAAATATCAAAGATACAGAAGCAGAACAATACATGCTCGAAAGTGTTCAGATTGTATTAAATGCTCTCAATATATCTGTCAAAGAAGATGTTAGAACTCTCTCAAACCATATATATGATATGCAAACACGGCTATATTCTATACATAATAAAATAGAATACGGCATGTCTATTGAATATGCTCTTCGCGAAACAAAAGATTTTATTAACAACCGAAGGGATGAAATTATCAATTATTTTATATGGCAAAACGAAACATGTGCGCCATTATCACTTTTGACGGAACATATTGAACAATCTTGCTCGGTTTGTGCCACACATGGGAAATGTATATTCCAAAATAATAGCTTTTCGTGTGATTGCGAAGCGGGGTGGAAAGGAGATATGTGCCAGTTTCAAAAAAACTCATGTATAGACGAACCATGCCTTAATAATGCAAAATGCGTTGACCAATATAACTCATTTAGATGCGAATGCACAGACGAATGGCAAGGAACATTATGTCAAGATGAAATAGACGTTGTTGCAGGATGTACAAACTTACCATGTATTAACGGTGGAACATGCGTTGATGTATATCCAATGGGATACCAGTGTCAGTGCCCATTTAATTATGTCGGTAAAAACTGTCAACAGGCTGTCGATGATTGTGAACCAACACCTTGTGTTCACGGAACTTGTAAAATATCAACTGAAAAAGTTATATCATGTGAATGTGATCAAGAACCTATCTATAACCAACCGTTTTGGACAGGACAACAATGTAATATTGCACAAGATAGCTGCGAATTTATACCTTCGTCGTATTTATTCGGCGTACTTATTCATGGAAGGCCATGCTCTGGTCACGGAACATGCGAATTAGACCACGCAGAATCTTCTTGGAAATGTAATTGTAATTCAGATTATATTGGGAAAAAATGTAACATACGTCTGGATGACGCAAACCCGTGCGTTCTTTACAATATACCATGTTTTCGTGGGAATTGTGTCAACTGTCAGAATAATACAGAAACTTGCAGTTGTGAGTGCGACGAAGGGTGGGAAGGAGAACAATGCAGCATAGACACAGATGACTGTGACCCAAACCTTTGCAAAAACAACGCCAAATGCATTGATAAACTACACGATTTCTATTGTGATTGTTCTACTATTAAAAAACCATGGACAGGAAAATATTGTGAATTACCAGCAGATGGATGTTTACATGGGCCATGTGGTTTGCCCGAACAACATCAAACGTGTGAAACAGATTGGACATCACACTCAGGCATTGAATGCCATTGTAATCCAGGGTGGTGGGGAAATAGATGCCAGATTAACGCAGACAAATGCTATGATGCCATATGCATGAATGGAGGAAGCTGTATACAAGGTCTATATGCTTTCTGCAATTGCCCAGAAGGATGGGAAGGAAACAGATGCGAAAGGCCCATTGAATATTGTGGTGAAATGCCTTGTGGAACGAACGGACAATGCGAATCCACACCTACGGGTTTTAAATGCAACTGTTTTGAAGGATGGGGAGGACAAAGATGCAACGAAAATATAAACGAATGTAAAAATATAACATGCCTTAATGGAGGCTCTTGTATTGACCATATTAATCGTTATAAATGTACATGTACGGGCGATTGGTATGGTACACATTGCGAAACACTCAAATCATCCTGCGATGATGTCCATTGTGAAAATTACGGTGTTTGCGTTGATACAAGATACGAACTTTGGACATCAAACCCATGGGAATGCGCATGTACAAAAGGATATTCAGGAGAAAAATGTACCATTGACCCTGGTACGACCTTTTCATTTACTATGATGATTGGAATTGGAGTTGGTATTATTATTATTTCAGGACCAACGTGTGTTATTTTTTGGTCACGTTTTAAACAAAAAGAATCAACGCGTAACAAAAGAAAACATAGAGTATTAACATATCAAAATTATCAAGAAATGTAACTTTTGAAATTTTTTGCAAAACATGTCTTATTCTTCTCTTATTATTTCTCTAAAACTTTTAGCTAAAAGTTTTAGAGAATATCTAATATGTCTATTTTAAAAAAAAAACTTGAACAATTGATACAACAAGATAACCATATTGCGATTAAAAAACTTATAAAACATCATCCGGATTGTATCAATGGCGCTGGCTCGCCGTCTTCTATATGGTTATGCGTACAATACGGCCAAATAAATGCGTTGAAAGCCCTTTTGAATCTGGGAGCAGACCCCATGTTGGCTCATCGGGGCATTATGCCCATATATATAGCGGCGTCTTACGGAAATATAGAAATTATACAAATTCTGTGCCAATACATATCTGTAAATGGTATCGCAGCTGACGACGATACAAAAGCTATCGATGCGGCTATATTATATAATAGAACAGACTGTATCAAATACCTTTTAAAACAAATACCATCCAAAGAAGAACTCGAAACGCTGGCAAATAAATATACAGGTTATTATCAAGCGATGATTTTAAATGAAGGACGCAGAAGAGCGCGGCTTGGCGCTATCAGAAACATAATGCTCCACCAAACGCAAACATCGAGTCAGACAGAATTAATTCTACCAGCAGATGTCCATCCACCAATTGGTCATATGATACCTTTTAAATAATATACCTATATAAATTATACATTTATTTACAAATGCAACGTATTCAAGATGCAATTCAACAAGGAAATGTAGCCTATATTCAAGAGAGAATAACTGAAGGGTTTACATTAAACACACCCTTAGATGAATTTGGAAACACAATTCTTTCAGAAGCTTGCAAACACAATAAAACAAAGATCGTTGAATTCCTTTTGAGTCAACCAGACATCGATGTGAATAAACCTACTAAAAATGACACATCGCCCTTATATACTGCGTGCAGCTATGGTAATGTAGAATGTGTACGTTTATTATTACAAAGGGACGACCTAGACGTAAATTACAACAATTATATGACGTCTTTAATGATTATTTGTCAACATTTTAGTACAACTTCCACGGGCAAAAGGGGCGATGCCTTTTTTGAGATGCTTACATTAATATTACAGCGACCAGATATTAACCTAGATATTGTATTTGGACCTGACAACCAAACAGCTTTAGAGTTTATGCTTCAAACATATACACGCCCATTAACAAGTAACGACCCACAACGAAGACGATTTTATATAACTGTTAGAGAAAGACTCAAAGCTGGGATCATGTTATTTGTCGAAAAAGTGAATCGACAAAAAATACAACAATGGGAAGCAAAGTATAAATATATTTACCCATGGTTTGCATCTATTTTAAGAGAAGAAGGTAGAACAAGAAATGCCCTCTTAGCACAACAAACAACTTTTGAACAAGATAAAAAACTACCAACAGATATGCATGGGGAAATTAAAACACATATGCCTGAAGTAGAACTACAACATAAAACAAGTTTAAAATTTTAAATTAATTTTTATAAATATCTTTTATCATAATATTAAGCCATCCGTCTACTATTTTTTGTGATTCGGCATGTCGAGAAATATTCCAGGCTTCTTGCAGTGTTTTCTGCATAGATAATGTCGTACTTTTAAAGGGCTGTTTCTCCAAACGAAAACGAAAACTACTCCATATAATGTCCACATCATAACTTGAACCAGACTCTTGACCACGCATTATATTCTGCCTATAGGCTTCTTGGTCCAAAAAACTACCGCCATTCGTTACCGTTAGGAAAATAGCAATGTCCTCACGCGATTGTAAACGCTGTTCTCGCGTGTACACCGACCAATCTGCGAATAAAAAATCAACCAATCCCCAATAGGCATCCTTTTTCTCTGTAAAGGATTCAAACATCACGCGACATACCATATGGACCCATACGAAAAAAGGTACCGTGTCTTGTGCCTTTTTAAGCATGAAATCGCCATCTAATATGCTCCCCTGTTTGTGCTGAATGCCTTTTTGCGACTCATGTGACGTTTTACGCCTTTTTTTCGGGGACGATTTATATTTTAACATGGATTTAGTAAAATGTCTATTTATGTTTGTAATGTCTATGAAATGTCTTGTAAAGGTACTATATGGGCCATGTCTTTCATGTTGTCATTGTTTTTTTTAATTCTATTGTTTTCAAAGCCCTTTGTGAATCATGATGTTGTTCGTTATATTTTTGGAATATCTATGATTGTATTGGCGATTGATTTACTTATTTTGGCCATCTATCCTAATATTTTAAAAGAAGCTTGTCAAAAAGAAACTTTTTAAAAAAGTTTTGCAAAATCTTGAATTCGTCGCTTATTTTTTCTCTAAATACTTTGCAAAACTTTTTAAAAAAGTTTAACGCTAAGGCAATTTTCCAAAATGTGGCATGGGTCCAAATGCTCGTAGATATTTGTATGTATTGTATAAGGCCAGAAGAAATTGGGGTGATTCGGCCCCGTGGAATTGTTGATTTGTTTTTGAACCGCGTACAGACTTTATAATAACAAAGTATACGTTTTTGATAACTTCTATCGGGTAATTTTCCGAACCAGTTGCATTATCTAATTTTGTATGTATATGGATACACAATTGACGAAATGATTCAGGGCGCATTTGTGTCCAAACGGGATTTCCTTCATAGGCGGTAAATAAAAAACGACACAAAGGGAAAAATTGTCCGTTTTGCCAGAATGTTTTATCGGATAAAGCGGTTGTTGCGGTAACGGGCGATGGCGCTGCCGGCAGTGCCGACGAAACGGATGATGACAAACTTGAAGAAGATGAAGCCATTGACTATAAATCACGATATTAACCTATATAGTATTTTTTTTAAAGAACAAATGTAGAATATTCTATTTTTTAGAGTATTTATGTTGGCAACAATACAAAGAATGTTACGTGCGTTTGTATTCGATAAAGATGCCACACTATATACTGCAAAGACCATGGAACAGGCTTGGTTTTTAAACATGAAAAAAATGTTTCCAACTATTGACAATTCATATAAAAAACGTGTTAAATGGGAGAATTGGTCTGTTTTAGAAAGAGATTTGGCCAAAGATATGTCAGCCAATGAGGATTTGTTACGTAAAATGCGCAAAGATTTGTGGATATTGCAATCGCCTTTTCCGGGTGTAAAAGATTTTTTAAAAGATTTTCCTTATCCTCAATTTGTTTGTACTGCGGACGATAGAGATACAACAATTCAACAATTTAAACGCGATGGATTACAATTTAAAGGTATTTGTTGTGGCGATGACCCAGGTGTACAAAATAAACCAGAACAAACCGGTTTAATTCGCATGTTGGATGAATTTGATATTCATCCAACAGAAGCGTGTATTGTGGGCGATTCTGAATGCGACATGCAATTTAAAACAGCAGCAGGTTTAGGGTTGGCCATATTTATAGATGTCCAAGGTATTAAGCCAGTGCCGAAAGAGGCGGATTTCGTCGTTCGGAGTGTGACAGACATCCCGACTCTATTTCCCCATCTGCCTCATGCGACGTCGATACAGCGCTTATATTGAAACATCACCGGAAACTTTGAATGGCAACAAAAAGTCTAGAAGTGGTGTAACTCCACATATTTTAATTACATTTATTTTTTTTTAAAATAGATTTGAGTATAAAAGTTCTGTTAATGTACATTTATTATGCAGGCCGAGCGTATACAAATATGTTCAAAGACATTACTGAATAAGGGGTTTGCAGCCTCTTGGTTTATTCCTTTGCAAATGGAAGCTTCCGTACAAGATGTTTTAAACCAATTTGCATTGTTTATAACAAATGGTTCGACTGAACACATTGAACAATTTCCATTATTAAAAACATGTTTTCAAACGTTAGTCCAGGAACAGGGCGAATGTATGTTTGTCTTTATGAACAGGTATGAACCCACAGTTGCCGGTATTTTGCGCTCGACTAAACCATTATTAACACACAGAGAACAACAACTTGTACAAGTAGTTGAAAATAATAACCCTTGGAATGTACCATTGTGGACTTGGACAGATTGTGATATGCGTTTGTTAGCATCTATGGAAAAACAATGTGTTCGGCATGATGTGAAGGGATTGTGTATGGGTATATGGTGTTATCGATGAATGTGACCCATAGAGGGGCCATTTGGCATGCGTGCGTGTAAATCTTCCGCATGGAAATGTTCTTCTGTTGTGAGAGCCCATTCTTCCCATTGGACCAATTTAATCTCTGTTTCGTTCAATTCTGCTTGTTGGGTAGATTCTTCTTGTTTGGGAGGGGATACTTCTTGTTTGGGAGGGGATTCTTCTTGTTTGGGAGGGGATACTTCAGGCGGAGCAACTGCTTTCCGTTTTTTAGAAGATTCCATTTTAAAATATTTATTAAAGATTAAATAGGATCTTTAATAAATCCAAAGAAAAAGGTTGACTTTTCTCTAAAAGTTTTAGCTAAAAGTTTTAGAGAATTTCTGTTTCTGAAATTTTTGTTTTTTAAAAAGGTTGACTTTTCTCTAAAAGTTTTAGCTAAAAGTTTTAGAGAATTTCTGTTTCTGAAATGTTGTTTTTTAAAAAGGTTGACTTTTCTCTAAAAGTTTTAGCTAAAAGTTTTAGAGAATTTCTGTTTCTGAAATGTTGTTTTAAAAAGGTTGACTTTTCTCTAAAAGTTTTAGCTAAAAGTTTTAGAGAATTTCTGTTTCTGAAATGTTGTTTAAAAAAGGTTGACTTTTCTCTAAAAGTTTTAGCTAAAAGTTTTAGAGAATTTCTGTTTCTGAAATGTTGTTTAAAAAAAGTATGTATTTAATAAATGTTATATTTAATTATAATGGGCGATAGATTAGATAGTACGCATTCTATAGCGTCACTTTTGTGTTTGTGTGGCCAAATGGTAATGGGAATATTTTTAATTGGTATTGCTTTAGGTGTTTGGATAATTGAACATCCAGATGCAAACTTGTGGGAAGAACTCGCTGGCCATAATTTGTCTGTTCTCGTGACAGTGGCAGTGGCTTTATTGTTATTGTTGTGTTGTTTAACGAGTACAATGATTATTTTGGGCAGAAATAACCGAGCTAACGAGAAACGCGGACCACGTTATGTAATTTTAAAAACAGACCAATCTGTTATTTATTAAAAAGTCGTATAAATGATAGCAAAATAATAGAAATGAACGGACTTATTGTACCGAAGCACCCAACATTAACTGGATGTTCGAAACAGCAGGCTGAGCAATTAATGGATTGTAAAATCTTGGAATTAAAAGCTGCAATTACGACAGACCGTGAGAAACGAATTCGAGAATCCCATACCAATTTAGAACAATCTATACGTCTCAGAATAGAAAATGAAACAATGCAAATGCAAAAAAATTTAGAAGGAGAAATTCGCAAAAACCACGATGATTTAACAAAAGAAATCCGCGATACTTTGGACGCGCGTCTAAATTTTTTAACGGACCAAATAAAAAATAATCAAACGGCAATTGCAGATATACGTAATATGTTGCATAATAATAAAGACGATATTAAATCAGACCTGGCAAATGTAAGAGAATCATTGCACGAATGTGAAGCAAATATACGTAAAAATACAGCTGGTGTTCGGAGTTTAGATGTGAATATTAAACAATGTATATCTGCAATTAATAGCGAATGATAGTATAAAAATAGTTATTTTTGTTTAAATGATACTTTATTTTTGTATAGCTTTGAATATCTGGTGTTTAATGGTTTTGCTATTACGCTCTTGTTGGTCTTGTTTATTTCCTCTCCCATGGTCTGTGTTAATTACTGTTACATTTGTTTCCATGTTTTTAACCTTTTTGGTTCATGCGCATTCGTGGAGATGTTGGAGTTATTTACGTTATCGACCGCGTCGATTGCGGTCAATGTCACGCATTCCACCACAACAACCATTTATATTATTGACAGTATTTATTGTATTAGAATTATGTTGTCTAACATTATCGTTGTGGTTGTGGTTTCATTCTTGTGACATTCCACAATGGTCTGGTCTAATCGTTTTTGTTGTAATTTTGATTGTTCATACTGCTTGTCTATCTCCTACACGATTTTCGCCCGAATCGTCTGAATCGCCCGAATCGCCCGAATCGTCTGAATCCTCTAATGTAAATACATCTGAAGAAGATGTTTTAGAAGATTCTTCATCAGACCCTTGAGGACTTTTATTTGGCCTAAGTTCAATTTCTTCTTCTTCTTCGTGAAAAATTTCATTATATTTGCTAACGTTTCTAAAGTATTTTTTCCAAATAGCCTTTGAAGTTTCGTTAGTTGTTAAAAACCACGTGCAACACATAATGACTGCCGCACAAACTGCTACTGTTATTGCGACATAAACTAAAGCGCCTGATTCAACCCATGGATCTTCGGGCGTTGGTCTACTGTTTGTTTCATTTGACGTCAAATTCATGGATTTATAAAGCTAAAATGTAGTATATAGTATGTTTTCGAAATCCATAATGACTTCATTACGGTGGATACGATGTAGTTTTATTTCAGTAATTTTGATTTATTTAAATATAGTATTATCGAATGTTATTTCATGGCGCCAATCTATATATGCGGATAAATATAATAATGGTTCGTCGTTAACTCCTTTACATGATAGTTTATTTGTAGATTGGATTCAAGGTCACATGATACCGAAAGAAAATATATTTACAATTCGAGAACTGGTGGATGTATTTTCTTATACTTGGGTTGCAATAACAATTCTTTGTTGGTGTTGCATTGGTAAAATTCAACACGTGGCTAATGTCATAGCTGCTGAGCTCATTCTGGTACCTACTTTTGCATTGGCACAACTTATGACTATTGTGCCAGATTCAACACCCAATTGTTTAGAAGAATATAATATTCCGCGTGGAGCCGACACTAGTTGGATTTGGTGGCGTTATCCAACGAGGTCCTGTGGAAATATGCTCTGGTCCTCAGATTTGGCACAGCTTCTCATATTTGTATATCTAATGAACGAAACAGTTAAATGTTGTAATTGTCTCGTCACTATAATATCTCATATATGGGTATTAATTACTGCGGCTTTGATATTTACATCTAAATACCAATATAGTGTAGATGTCATTTCTACAATTATTATCGTAAAGTTAATAATGTCGCACCCAACATTACACAAGTTTGCAAAGCGCTGTTTTATTAAAGATTCGGACTATTTTGCCCGTGTTCCAGTGCAGGAACTTCCGGAAAGAAGTATATAAGTATGTTTACTCTTTTTTAAAAATAATTGAAATGTCGGAACATAACGCCGTTCAAAACATGCACAATATGGTCCAATATTGGACTTCCATACAGCCTGTACAAAAGTCGAAGCGTTCTTTGCCAACTACAGAAAAAACAGGCGTGCGACGTAAAGTCAAAATCAAGCGTTCCGTACCAAATATTCGAGATGACTCACATACAACTGCATCTGATTGTTCCAAATCTTAAATTCCACCAAAGCGCGAAATATACTTCGGCCTTTTGCACGAAATGCCATTAAAATATGTCTATTTTTTTTTAAAATATTTCCATTGGCATTTTTATAAATGGAAACAAGGCGTTTCTGTTTGTTTTTCCATATAGGGATGACTATACACCGTTTAAAAGAATATATAGATGTATTTGGCCCTTGTATATTCATGGTGTCTGCCCATTGGTGTACGGTTTGTACAAATTCATAGTCTCGTACATATATATTAATATGTTTTGTAAAGTCTCGACATTGACTTAATGTACACCAGGGTGTAAATAAACGTAATGGTTCATTTAAATGGTTGGACCATAAACGATTTTGATAGATTTTGATAGATAATGTTTTATCAAAGTCGCGTTGGCAAATACTTTTTATACGTTCACGAGTAGCATTCTCCAATTTAAAGCAATGCAAACCTAAAAAATTCCATTCTTTATTCTTTATTTTAAAATCTTTTGACACTTGAGACCATCGATATCTATCTTTTATCGAAAAAAAAAATAACATCTCCTTTAGAATATCTAAGGGAATGCACATATGTTTAGAATATTTTTTGAATAAAATAATAATAGACTATTTGAAGTAGAAAATAAGAGTTATATAATCCCCATTTTTAAAAATGGCATTTCGTCCAGAAGAAGAATCAGACTATACTTCGGAAGAAGAAGAAGTGGAAGATGAAGAAGTATTACAAGAACGTTCACGTGATGAAGACTATGAGCGCCTTGAAATAGCAATCGATAATTGGCCCTTTCCCCCGTGTTTGGGATTTATGAAACATATGTCAGTTGTTGACATTCGTTGTTGTATTTTTTCCGAAAAAAAATGGCTATTGGAAAATGTCCTTGATAGATCCTCTGTTTATAGCTGGAATTTATACCATCGTTATTATCCCAAACAAAATATACATTGCCCACGTTCTCGATTTCAATATGAAGATTGGGAAACGATGGGAGAATATACCATGTATCTTTCAGAAAAATGTGGACAACAATTTTCGTGGTATACTGTACTGCGTTTTTTACATTATGGGAAATTTGTAAAGATAGTTCCTAAACCTTATTTTACCAAATAAAAATTACTCTAAATTACTCTATATCTTCCTCGGAATCTTCCTCGGAATCTTCCTCGGAATCTTCCGTAGGTTTCCAATCACTATCACTATCCTTCTCATCTTCCTCAGAACTCTCTTCAGACAATAAATGACACCAATCTTCTATCTTCCACCCATAACGTTTAGCATCGTTGTGAAATTTTTTCCAAGGCAATGGGTCCAACCCACACATATATACATTACACTCCACATTATTACATATCTTATCAACATGCGTTCTATCAATAGACTGAATAATTGGTTCTCCGTCTAATAACCAAATCACGTCACATGTTTTGAGACGTTTGTTTACACGTTGGAATCCAACAAGCCATAAAGAAGACAAACGCCATTGTTTTTTAAAATAGGAGACGATTTGGTTGTTTTGAAGAATATAAATATCTATCGGATGAACACCTCTTATTCCATTAATATGTAAAGTATTTACAACGTTCGCAGTTTCCTCTGAAACCTCCTTCCAAGATGTTGTTTCCAATAGAACGCCATTTTTTGTTCTAATAATCGATTGCATTGTTATTTTAAAAAATATAAACAATCTATATACTATTTTTATTTTAAATGAAATGGATTTTAATTAAATGAAATGGATTTATATGTTTTTATATAAATACTACCTTTTTTTTAGTTTATAATGATTATATTACAAATAACAGGCTATATTTTTTTATTAATGGCATCGATATCATCTTCGGTATCTATGAACTTTCAAAAATTAGCACAACATACTACAATATATACAGACCCAAGAACATGTCGCAATAAACGCGACATACCATTAACATCATCTATATTATGCAGACCTTATTTTATTTTGGCATTATTCTTATCGGCGGCGGCTTCCACATTCGATTTTTTGGCATTAACATGGTTAACGCCGTCTATGGTCGGTATATTCGGTTGCATGAGTATTATTATTAATATATTTGTATCACGAATTATACTTAACGAAGAACTTGATAAAAAAGAATGGCTTGCAGTGTTGTGGGTTGTTATCGGTTGTTTTCTATCCATCTCAGTCAATGTAAATACAGAAACAAAATATACACCAGCTCAGCTCATTGGTCACTTGGATAGTTGTATTTACATTGTTCTGAATTGGGTCATTTTCATGGTATTAGACCGCATCATGGTACATATTTCGATACCCACGAAATTAGAACGATTTGGTTATCCGTTTATTGCAGGGGCATTGGGCGCCCAAAATGTATGCATGGGTAAATATATAGCTTTTGCTATTTCAGAATGGATTGAATATAAACAGCTGACAGTACGGATAGATACACTCATTGCGGCAATAATATTGTGCGTGGCATCTATTATTGTACATATCGCATGGCTAAACAAAGCCCTTGCAAAATATGACGCATCTTATTGCATCTTAGTCTATCAAACAGCATGGTTTATGTTTACGGTATTGTCAGGCATTGTTGTATATGATAACATGGAACAATTAAACACCATTGAACAATTGTGCTTCTTTACGGGTTGTTTTTTAGCGGGGTGGGGAGTTTGGAGAATTTCCATAGTTCGAGTGATTTCACACGAAACTCAAAGTAACTGATTTTAAATTACGACCACAATCTGCCATTGAAGCCCCCTGGACCAATCTATACAAATCATTCGGGTGCATACTCGGACTGACATTATGTTCAATTAACCCACCATGTTGAAGTGCAGAAATCACGATTTCTGAACAAAACCAACGTGGTTTCATACCCAACCATGTGTAAAACATCGGAGATGGGCGTATTGGAGACCAAAACAAAAAATAACCCATGTGGTTAAAACCATCTCCTGTATGCTCTTTTGCATACTGGTACATTGAATCGTATTGAGTTTTGGTACACGTCATAGAGCGGAAAAACCACTCTTTTCTTGAAAATCGCTTTCTTTCCAAATGAACATTTCCAGAATAAACAATACTACACGCTTCGCCATTTACAGTATCTCCGTTAGTTTCAGATTCAGGGGGCATAAAAAGAAGCTCTGCATGTATAAACGGCGTATTGTCACCCGTCTTTCTTGCTAAAGATGCAGCTGCGCGGTTTAACCAAGATGATTCTAATATATCGCTGTCACTACGAACAAACGCTAACATAATTTTATAAGGCATAGTATAAATAAAATAAGGTCTCCTTTATATGTTATTTTTATAAATGTTGTTTACTTAATTATATTTCATTGTCAGAGGGTTCAGTCTCTGCTGACGATGATTCTGCAAAATCTAAATCAGATACCTCAGGAGCAGACGATTCCGCAAAATCTAAATCAGATACCTCAGGAGCAGACGATTCCGCAAAATCTAAATCAGATAATTTTTTGACAGGGACATTCACAAAAGATTCAAAAGCCATACTATCAGAAGAATCTTCTTCTATTTCCTGTGTTTCAGATAGCGTTTCTGCCGCAGACGATTCCGCAAAATCTAAATCAGATGACGCATGCTCAGGGGCCGACGATTCCGCAAAATCTAACCCAGATACCTCAGGGGCCGACGATTCCGCAAAAAATGGAGTTTCAGATGTTTCAGATTGGGTATCTGCCGCAGACGATTCCGCAAAATCTAAATCAGATGACGCATGCTCAGGGGCCGACGATTCCGCAAAATCTAACCCAGATGACGCATGCTCAGATGACGCATGCTCAGGGGCCGACGATTTCGCGAAATCAACACCAGATACCTCAGGGGCCAACGATTCCGCAAAAAACGGAGTTTCGGATGTTTCAGATTGGGTATCTGCCGCCGACGATTCCGCGAAATCAACACCAGATACCTCAGGGGCCGACGATTCCGCAAAATCTAACCCAGATACCTCAGGGGCCGACGATTCCGCAAAATCTAACCCAGATACCTCAGAGACCGACGATTCCGCAAAATCTAACCCAGATACCTCAAGGGCCGACGATTCCGCAAAATCTAACCCAGGTGACGCATGCTCAAGGGCCGACGATTC
>Ga0209091_10000560_pt1 | contig 35131 bp, 33 predicted proteins | sample ArcticOcean_MG_C_6_FD_187438 | JGI IMG/M metagenome (GOLD analysis project Ga0209091, IMG submission 187438) | Marine microbial communities from western Arctic Ocean - ArcticOcean_MG_CB8_128 (SPAdes) (version 2) | ecosystem: Environmental > Aquatic > Marine > Oceanic | place: Arctic Ocean...
AAAAAAAAAAAAAAGAACTACAAAAAAGAGAAAAGTAAAAAAAGGAACTACAAAAAAGAAAAGAGTAAAAAGAAGAAAATATAGTTTAAAAAGATAAAAAAAATAATTAATTAAAAGAACATAAACTTATATTATTATTAATACTAGTTAAAATATTAATAATATAATTCAATGGCTTATATTAGTATACCAAGTTTAAATTTTAAAGATTTGAGTTTAGATATTAGTTTTTTTGATGGGTTGTCTAGGACAGAAACAGAATCAGAAAAAGAAGAAAATAACGAACCTTTTATATCTCCTTCATTATATAATTATTTAACAAAAATCAAAGAAGAAATTGATATTTATGAAGAGCATTGGGATTATTATAAAAAAATTACAAATCCACACGAATATATTCATACGCATATTTTTGGGAAAAACTATTCGGTATGTAAATATAAACCATTAAGTCGTGCTTTTTTTAAAATGATAGAAATAATAAATATTTTTAATTTTTTAGATGAAAAATATGATATCAATTGCTTTCATTTGGCAGAAGGTCCGGGTGGTTTTATTGAAGCATTTAGTTATGTTAGACAAAACAAACAAGATAACTATTATGGTATGACACTAATATCTAGTGATGTAAATATTCCATCGTGGAAAAAAAGTCAAACATTTTTAAATAATAATAAAAACGTTTTTATTGAAAACGGTAAATCAAAAAATGGAGATTTATTTTTAGAGACTAATTTAAATTATATTAATGAAAAATATGGTTCTAGTATGGAATATATTACAGGCGATGGAGGTATAGATTTTTCAGTAGATTTTAATAACCAAGAAGAGATGTCGTTAAAATTAATTTTTTCACAAATAGTATATGCAATAATAATGCAGAAAAAGAATGGACATTTTGTTTTAAAAATTTTTGATATATTTAAATTTAAAACAGTTGAATTATTATTTTTATTGTCCAATTTATATGAAAATATTTACATTTATAAGCCACATACAAGTAGAGTTGCTAATTCTGAAAAATATATTATTTGTAAGTATTTTAAGGCAAATAATAATAATTTAAAAAATGAATTATTAAAAAATTATAAATCTATAATTGGTAATATTGAAAATATTAAAAGTTTATTTAACAAAACATTTCCAAATATGTTTATAAATAAAATAAAAGAAATTAATGCAATATACGGGCAACAACAAATTGAAAATATTAATAATACATTGAATTTGATAAGAGAATATTTGAATCTTGAAAATCTTGATTTTCATAATAATGATTTAAATAATAAAAATAATAGTTTTGAATTGAATTTTGGAAAAACCAATCATGATTTAAGTGATGAAGAAAAGAATGAAAGTATAGAAAATAAAATTTCTAAAAAAACAAGAATTATATCTTCTGAATCAATTAATATAAATATTAATGATAATCAAAAAAATAAAGAGATAGATGATGAAATATATTGCTATTCACCTCCTTCAAATATACATATTCTTGAAAATAATACAAAAAATGATTCAAAATTAACTAATATATTAAATTATAATATTAATCTTAACGATGATTTTAAATTGACAGAAACAAATGAAACAAATGATATACGCGATATTAGCGATATTAGCGATACAAGTAATAATAAAATTATTAAATTAAACATTGAGAAATTTAATAATAAAATAAATGTATTGAAAAATTTGAATATTCAAAAATCAGTACATTGGTGTAATAAATATAGTTTTACAATAAACAAGAATTTTAATGATTAAAATTTTGTTAAATGTTTATTAATTTATCTTTTTTTATGATATTTTGATTTTTTATGATATTTTGATTTATTATGCCTTCTTTTATTAGATTTTTTATGCTTTTTTGTTTTTTTATGCTTTTTTTTACCTCCGACTGATGGTGATGCTGCTTTTGCTTGTATTATTGGTGCTTGTGGTGGTAGTTGTGTTGTTGCTTGTGGGAGTGCTTGTGTTGTTGGTGCTTCTGCTGCTTCTTCTGCTTCTCCTTTTGATGTTGATGTTGATGAACCCATTATTCTTTATTATATATTTACTAATATTTAAAAATATATAATAATTATTAAAATTTTGTTAAATGTTTATTTTAATATATTTATTCTTTTTCTTCTTAATTTTTTATCACCTACACAACCGTAACAAGCATTACTTTGTAACAATTCTAATTTAGTTTTACAATCTTTATCATTTGTTTCACATTTACTATTAATACCATTTTTATAACATTTTTTATTTGTTTCATCATTGCAAGCATATTTTAAAGCACTAATACGAGAACTGCTAGTTATAGGTCCTTGTGTTTTATATTTTTGATTGGATGGATTAAATGTTATTTTACAATTAAATGTGTCTTTATTACAAGATTCAGTTGTCATTGTACCATCGCCGTCAAATTTAGTGCTATTTTCAACAAAATTAGGTAAGTTTTGTGTAAATGTTTTACATTTTTTATATAAATATTCTTTATTAGAGGTGCAATAATTTGGTTCAATAACAGTAGTAGCACGTTTTATAACCATTGATTGTGGATTACAACCAATACAAACCATTTTATTTTTAGAAGAATCATAAGACCAATCTCCTGGTTGTGGAGAAGGTTCAGTTTTATTAAATAATGTAATATGTATATTTTGCGAGACTTGTTCGCCACAATCTTTGCAATCATTACTATTTGTTACAATATAATTACCGGGTTTATCTAAAAACCCAATCATAGAATTATTACTCATAGAATTATTACTAACTGAAGAAGCATTTGTATATTGTTTTCTATAATGCTTAATGGGATTTGCATTGAATTTATATTTTTGTTTACTTTGACAAGTTTTAGGCCAAGGAGTAAAATTTGATGAATTATTTGGTGTTTCATTATATACATTTTTAGCAACAATTATAGTATTATTATTTGATATATTTTTCCATGTTTCTTGGTTATTTGATTTGTAAGGTTGAAGTTGTGTTCTATTTTTATTATTGCTTAAAAATAACATTTATTAATATAAGATAATATTATTTTAATAAAATATTATTTTGCTTTTATAATATAATAATTATAAAATGATGAAAATAAATACTAAATTTTTAATAAGTATTTTAGTAATATTATTATTATTATCTTTAATAAATCAATATACTGGAATAATAGAAAATAATAAGAATAAAGAGAAATCAGAAGAGGATAAAGAGAAAGTAGCAGAAAATTTGAATATAATAAACAATATTAAAACTTAATAACTTATTTTATAATAATTTTATAATAATTTTATAATAATTTTATAATAATTTTATAATAATTTTATAATATAATTATAATTATGCCTAATCCTAAATGTATTTTAACTAATCCAGAAACAGATTGTATTAAAACCGCAGGTGAACAATTAGGAAAATTATCAGCTACAGATGGATATTCTACAACAAATACAGGCAAAGCATTTGGAGTAGCAGGTTCATATTTAACATCATTAGTTACTATGGATCCTAATAATAGTATAATAAAAGAAAAATGTGGAACTGTATTGGGTAATAAATTTTTATATGAATATGGTAAATGCAAAGATAACACTGATAAAATACAAACTCGGTATAAATATATTGATGCAACTTGTGAATCTGGTGGAACTTTTGGTGGAAAAAATGCAGGTTTAATACCTTGTACTATTAATAGTGCAATGGATGTTGGTGGTGCAGCAGTTGGAATACCTACTGCTATATTTCAAGATTCAGTTCCCCCGTGTGAATTAATGACTGTTTCATGTAAAGTTTCCAATAAAGGAAAGGGAACTTTTACCGATGATACTCAAGCATATATAGCAAAAGGTGATTATGGTAGTGAAGATAATCCTGCACTAGCGAGTTTTGAAAATTTATATGAATCTGTAAATGATTATATGATAACTAATGATTTAGATTTTAATAATACTGATGAAAATATGAATATTGATGATAATGAGATTACTAATAATAATTTTAAAAGTGATAGTACATTAAATGAAATGTATTATATTATGTTAATGATATTTTTCTTATTTATTATTTATAAATTAATGCATAAAAAGTAATCAAACCTTAATAATAATTAAATTTTTAAAATAGAATTTAATTATTAATATTAATTTAAGAAATTATGTAATAAATTTTCACTATTATCATTTTCTACGTCACCACTTAAAATAGAATCTTCATATAATTTACGCAAAACATCATTTGGTGATTCTGAACCTAATTTTATTAGATTTTTCTTTCTTAAATAATCTTTTATTTCTTGAATGGATTTACTTTTGAGGCTACTTACTTCTGCTTTAACCTTTTTTTGTGTTTCTCTATTTTTTAATAAAATACCTACTTGTTTTGAGCCTTTTTTTTTACCTAAAATATATTTTTTTTTGCGTGTTACTCGGTTTATTTTAGGTAATTTGGAAATATCTATTGTATCCATATTATCTTCAACTTTTTCTTTATTTAATTCTGTTTTAATATTTGGTTCATAATCAATACTGTCTTCATTTATAGAAATAATACTATTTTTACTATCCTCAATTGTTGTTTTTAAATCTTTAGGCAATTCTGAAATTACTGAATTTTCTAACTTTAAATCTAAATCTAAATTTTCTATTTTGTCTATTTTTTCGTCAATAAGCTCTTCAAAATGTGTTTTATTTTTATTTAAATTAATTGAATCATTTGTTTCTGGTGTGTTTTGAATAACATTATTACTTTCATATGATTGTTTTGGTATTGGTTTAGACTTAGGATTATCATCTGAATCATTATTTTCTAAAGATATTGTTATTCTTTTTCCAATGTGTTCTCTTTTTTGTGTTTTATTAAGTTGAGTATAGGTTGGTTTACTACCATTTTTTAAACATCCATATGATGGTTCCGAATCTTGTAAATTATTTGGCAAATCCATACTTACTTCTATTGATGGTATTTTTTGTGTTTGTTTTTTCTTTTTTTTCTCCTTATTTCTTTTTTCTAAATTTTGCAAGAAATTTAACGATTTATTAAATTCTCTTTCAAAATCACTGTTTTCAAATTCATTAGATTCAAACAAATTTGTTGGATAGTTTTCTTTTTTTTCATCTTTTTCACATTTAATTTGTTCTATTTCTTTGTTTTTTTGATAATCTTTTACCTTTTTTAATAGTTCTTTTTTTGTCTTATTAATATTTTTAACCTCTTTTTCTTCAATCGATGGTTGGAATTTTTTTTGTTTTGTTTGATTTTTATTTCGTTTGCCACCATTTAATTTAAACAATTCAGGATTTATTGTTAAAGTTCTTTTATTTGATTCCATTAATTACTTAATATTATTTTTTATTAATAAACTTATTTTTTTACACAATTAATTTTAAAATTGATTAATAAAATTATTTAAAAACAATATTTTAATTAAATAGTAATTATGAACAATGATGAAAAACCAACAAATGATGAATTTAAAGAAATAAATGAAACCTCTATTCCGTGGTCAATTATTGAATCTTATTTTAAAAATCATCATTTAAAACAGTTAGTTAAACATCAACTTGAATCATATAATTATTTTATTTCAACTCAAATTGAAAATACCATAGAAATGTTTAATCCAATTCGTATTTGCTCGGAACATGATTATATTAAAAGTCATAATCTATATAGATTGGAAATTTTTATAAAGTTTGAAAATTTTAATATTCATAGACCACAGATTTATGAAAATAATGGTGCAACAAAAATATTATTTCCACAGGAAGCGCGTCTAAGAAATTTCACATATGCGAGTGCAATGAATGTTGATTTAAATATTAAATATATTATTAGAAATGGTGAAGATTATAAAAATGTATTAACTTATACAAAATTATTAAAAAATATCCATATTGGTAAGATGCCTATTATGTTAAAGTCTAATATTTGTATTTTAAATCAATATAATCATTTTGATTCCAATAAAACAGGAGAATGTAAAATGGATCCAGGTGGATATTTTATTATTAATGGTTCAGAAAAGACATGTTTAGGGCAAGAACGTGCTGCAGAAAATCAAATTTATTGTTTTAATATTTCAAAAAATAATACAAAGTGGAAATGGTCAGCAGAAATGAAATGTATTCCTGATTGGAAATTTATTTCTCCAAAACAAATTAATATTATGATTTCTTCAAAAAATAATGGCTTTGGTCATCCATTATATTTACAAATACCGCGGCTTAAAAATCCCATTCCGTTATTTGTGATTTTCAGAGTATTTAATATTACTAGTGATAAAGATATTTGTGAAAAGATTTTATTAGACAAAGATGATGCAAAAAATAAAAAAATTTTGTTTCACCTACAATCATCAATTGTTGAAGCAAATGAGTATTTAACATATGACGATGCAATTAGATATATTGTTTCTAATGTAATATATACACCTTTAAATGTTGATAAAGATACTGGTTATAAGAAAAAATATGATTTCGCTATAGAAGTGATTAATAATGATATATTTCCGCATTGTAAAACAAATATGCAAAAGGTGTATATGCTCGGGTATATGACAAATACATTACTTCAAACTTCATTTGGGTGGATTCAAGAATCGGACAGAGATTCTTATATTAATAAGCGAATCGATTTAACAGGGTCTTTATTAAATAACTTGTTAAGAAATTATTTAAATAAACTTGTAAAAGATATGCAAAAACAAATAGTCAAAGAAATAAATAATGGTTCTTGGAAATCCAGTGAAGATTATGAAAATATTATTAATGGTACAAATATATATAAAATTGTAAAATCTACCACTATAGAAAATGGTATTAAACGCGCACTAGCAACTGGTGATTTTGGTATTAAACAAATTAATAGCAATAAAGTAGGTGTTGCGCAAGTATTAAATCGTCTTACATATGTTTCTACGTTAAGTCATTTACGCAGAATTAATACACCAATTGATAAAAGTGGAAAATTAATTCCTCCTCGTCGTCTTCATAACTCGTGTTGGGGTATGATTTGTCCCGCAGAAACTCCTGAAGGTGGGGCCGTAGGTGTTGTAAAAAATCTAGCATATATGGCGCATATTACTGTTCCATCTAATAGTAGTGGATTATATGATTTTATACTTCCACAAATTGATACTATCGATAGTTGTGAAGAAAATAAAAAAACATTATTTAATAAAGTTAAGGTGTTTATCAATGGTTGTTGGGTTGGTATTAGTAATAATCCAATTGAATTATTTGAAAATTTAAAATTAAAAAAATATAAAGGGATTATTAATGTTTACACATCTATTATATTTAATCATAAATTAAAAGAAATTAGAGTTTGTAATGATGCAGGAAGATTAACAAGACCGGTCTTTAAAGTAAAAAATAATCAATTGGTTTATAATCTATTAAACAAAAATGAAATATTTAGTAAATTAAAACAAGGGCTATTAGATTATAATGATTTAATTTATAGCGCACAAATTGATGATTCTATCATAGAATATATTGATTCGTATGAACAAAATACAAGCATGATTGCGATGGAACCAAGTTATCTTAAAAATATTGATCCAAATAGCAAATACATTTATAAATATAGTCATTGTGAAATTCATCCTAGTACAATTTTCGGAATTTTAGCATCGTGTATTCCATTTCCCGAAAATAATCAATCCCCGAGAAATACGTATCAGTCGGCAATGGGTAAACAAGCAATGGGTGTATATGTCACAAATTTTGATAATCGTATGGATAAAACTGCATATGTATTGAGTTATCCTATGCGTCCATTAGTTGACACTCGTTTAATGAGTATTATTAAATTAAATAATATTCCATCTGGAGAACAAGTAATTGTTGCTATTATGAGCCATAGTGGTTATAATCAGGAAGATTCAATTTTATTTAATCAAGGTTCAATAGATAGAGGATTGTTTTTAGCAACAATTTATCATACAGAAAAAGACGAAGATAAAAAGGTTCATGGTGTTGAAGAAATGAGATGTAAACCTGACCCAACAAAAACAAAAAATGTAAAATTTGCCAATTATAATAAAGTAAATTCTAATGGTGTTATTCCTGAAAATACGTTAGTCGAAGACAAGGATGTTATTATTTCAAAAGTAGTTCCAATCAAAGAAAATAAAAATGATTTTACCAAGACCATTAAATATAGCGACGAAAGTCATGTATATAAAACAAATGAGGAAACATATATTGATAAAAATTATATTGATACAAATGGAGATGGGTATAATTTTTGCAAAGTACGGCTTCGGAATCATCGGAAACCAGTTATTGGTGATAAATTCTCTAGTCGTCATGGGCAAAAGGGGACAATTGGTAATATTATTCCAGAAAAAGATATGCCTTTTACAGCCGATGGTTTAAAACCTGATATTATTATTAATCCTCATGCCATTCCGAGTCGCATGACAATTGCTCAGTTAAAAGAAACGCTATTAGGTAAAGTTCTTCTTCAACTTGGATTATTTGGTGATGGTACAAGTTTTTGTAAATTTAAAGTAGAAACAATTATTGAAGAATTACAAAAAGTAGGCTATGAATCAAATGGCAACGAAGTAATGCATAATGGATTAACTGGAGAACAATTAACCTGTAATATATTTATAGGTCCTGCATTTTATCAGCGTCTTAAACATATGGTAAAAGATAAACAACATAGCAGAAGTATTGGTCCAATGGTTAATCTTACACGGCAGCCAGCAGAAGGTAGAGCACGAGATGGTGGATTACGGTTTGGTGAAATGGAACGAGATTGTATGGTATCACATGGTGCTACTAGATTTACAAAAGGACGATTATATGATGCATCCGATTCATTTAGCTTACATATATGTAATAAATGTGGTTCAAATGTTTGTTATAATAATAAGGAACATATTCATATTTGTAATGTTTGTGAAAATAGGACAGATTTTAAATATGTTGAAGTTCCTTATTCATTTAAATTATTACAACAAGAATTATTAACAATGAATATTGCGCCAAGAATTATTTGTGAATAGATTTAAGAAAAAATGCTATTTGAATACAATAAAAAATTATATTATTTTTTTTATGTATTTTTATTATGTATTTTTATTATTATTATTTTTTATTATTTTAAAAAAAATAATAATATATTATATTAAATATGTCAAACTTTAAACATACTAATGTAGGTGATAGGACTGCAAGTAAAATTAAAGGTTATCAAGCACCGCCAATTAATGGACATACTGAAAATGGTGGATTAAGAGCTGTTTATAGAAAACAATTGTCAAAATCGTTTGGAAATAATTATAATACTGGTTTAGGTAGTTCGCCATTATTGTATTCTACAAATATTTTAGGACCATTTAGAACATCTTTTAACGCAGGAGATGTAGTAACAAATAGAATTGAAAATACAGATATTAAATATGGAAAAATGTCTAATCAAGTAGGTGGTAATAATTTAAGCAGATTACAAGGAAAAGGAGATGGAAATAGTGGTCAAAATGGTAAAGCGATGTATTCTGGAAATCCAAGACATGTTTATGATGGTTCTGATTATGCGCGCTATAAAAAATTAGCGGCAATTAATAAAAATTTTAATGATATAACATATGGAAATGGCAGTAAACACCATCCTTCTCAATTTGCTATTAGAAGAGTTAGAAGATAATTATAAATTTAAATAAAATAAAATAATTTAACTATTTAAAACTATTTTATTTAGTAAATATATTATGGCTCCAAAGAAAAAATCTAATAAAAAACAAGAAAATTTAGAAGAACCTGTAGAACCTGTTGTTTTAGAACCTGTTGTTTTAGAACCTGTTCCAACTGTAGAACCTATTGTTTTAGAACCAGTAACAACTGAAGAACCTGTTGTTTTAGAACCTGTTCCAACTGTAGAACCTGTTGTTTTAGAACCAGTAACAACTGAAGAACCTGTTGTTTTAGAACCTGTTGTTTTAGAACCTGTTCCAACTGTAGAACCTGTTGTTTTAGAACCAGTAACAACTGAAGAACCTGTTGTTTTAGAACCTGTTCCAACTGTAGAACCTGTTGTTTTAGAACCAGTAACAACTGAAGAACCTGTTGTTTTAGAACCAGTAACAACTGAAGAACCTGTTGTTTTAGAACCAGTAACAACTGAAGAACCTGTTGTTTTAGAACCAAAAAAAGAATCAATAGATTTAGAAATAAATGAAATATTTAATCCATTACTATCAAATGATTTAGAAAATTTATTATTACAAAATGTAGAGAGACCAAAATCTCCACCACCAAGACGCATTAATAAACGAGGTGCAACAATGGGTATGAAATTAGGATTTTAATTATTAATTTTTATTAATTTTTATTAATTTTTATTAATTTTTATTAATAATATAAAATAATATATATTATTAATGATGAATACTAATATTACAAAAACTATGCCACCAATTACAGGTGGTTCTAGTGACAGAAGCTCAATGTTTAGTCTTGGAAGACGTGCTTTTTTTAATAAAACTTATAATTCGCATTTATCTTCTCTAGAAAATAGAGATTATAGTTCAATAAAAGGAAAACAAACAAGCATAAACTATGCAAAACCTTTAAACAATCAAAGCGGAGATTTAAGAATACAAAGACTTAGATTAAATGCAATTGGTTCTGGTAGTAGTAAATTAAAAAACATAGATGATAAATTACAATTTAATAAAGGTCCAGATAATAATTTAAAAAATAGTCCTATTTATGTTAGAGTTCGCGGAAGTGGAGGTGGAAGACCCAAAAGATAAATATTTAAATTAAAAAACTTAAATATAATTATTTATATATATTGTAATAAATAATTATATTATGACCTTATTAGATGAGTATTTTCAAAATACTAAAAAATATATGGATTCACACGGACCAAAAACCATTGTTTTAATTCAAGTCGGAAGTTTCTTTGAAGTTTATGGTATTTTATATCCAGATGGAAGTTATAAAGGTGCATTATTAAAAGAATTTGCCAGAATTAATGATATGGTTATTGCTTCTAAAAATACTTGTGTTGGACAATATGATGTTTTTATGTCTGGATTTGGTATTGCACATTTAGATAAGTATGTTAAAAAATTATTAAACCATGGTTATACCGTTCCTGTATATGTTCAAGACATTCAGGGGAAAAATACTACACGAAGCTTGATGAATATTTATTCTCCGGGAACATATTTTAATTCTAATGATTCTTATGATGATTTTGATGAAAATAATTATGACGCGGGTTTAAGTAATAATACAATATGTTTATGGGTTCATAAAACAAAATCTTTAGTAAATAAAAATAGTGAAATTCTTTATATTGGTTTAAGTATTGTTGATATTTTAACAGGAAAAATAATTAATTACGAATATAATGTTCAATATATTGATAGTCCAACAATTTATGATGAATTAGATAAATACTTTTCTATTTATAATCCATCTGAAGCAATAATTATTACAAATAATACAAGTGATTATGACGGTAAATTTATTGACGTATTAATTAATTATACCAATATTTATGCAAGTAAAATACATAAAGTATATCTAAAAAAAGATGATGGATTGCTAAATACAGAATTTGTAAAAAATGCATATTCAATTGAAAAACAAACAATACAAGAATCAATTATTGATAGAACATATGGTGTTGGTTCTTATTTAGAAAAAAGTGAATTTAGAGATTATAATTTTGCAAACCAAAGTTTATGTTTTTTATTAGATTTTATGTATAAACATAATCCTTCTTTAATCAAGGATATTGATTATCCTGTATTTGAAAACCATAGTAATAAGCTGATTTTAGCAAATCATTCGCTAAAACAATTGAATATGATTAGTGATAGTCGTAATAATAATAAGCTTTCATGTGTTGCTAATTTATTAAATAATTGTGTTACGAATGGTGGAAAAAGAAAATTTAATTATGAATTATTACATCCTATTTGTGATGTAGAAATTTTAAATAAAAGTTATGCTAATATTGAAGATTTATTAAAAACAAAATTTTATGAAACTATTAGAAGTGAATTGCAAAACGTGAGAGATATTGAGAAAATATCTAGAAAATTAATTATTAAATGTATTAATCCAAAAGATATTTTTTTATTATATACTAATCTCTCAAATATTAAAAATTTATTTATAAAAATTTCCACGAAAAAAGAAAACAAACCATTTTTAACATTTATAAAAAGCTATCTTGATTTTGATATTTCTAAAATTTGTAATGCTATAAATGAATTTATTGAAGAAAAGTTCAATTTAGAACAGGCTTCAAATATTGTAATGGAAAAAATACACAATTATGAATTGAGTAAATTAAACTTTATTAATAAAAAAGTGAATAAAGATTTGAATAAATCATTTAAAAATAGTATTGATTCTAAGCAACAATTTATTGCAATCTCTCAATTTTTATCAGGTCTTGTGTCTGATTTTGAGAAACCAAAAAATAAAAAACAGAAGCCAAAAAGTCTCTCAAAAAATATAAAAAAACCAGTTGTCTCTCAAAATAATGAAGAAAGCAATGAAGAAAAAACCGAAAAAAACGATGAAGAAAATAATGAAGAATATAGTAATTATGTTAAAATTCACGAAACAAGCAAAAGCGATCCAATGCTATTAATTACAAAACGACGTTCAGTAATTTTAAAAGAAATTTTAGATAAAATTATTAAAGAAAATGGAAAAGATTATATTATTAATTATAACTCCAGTTATAGTGGAACAGAAGAACAATTAACTATTGATTTAACAACGATTGGGTTTAAACCACACGGTTCTAATCAAGCAAACATGAGTATTGAATCTAATTTTTTTAATAATATTGCACATAATATTCATAATTCAAGAGAACTACTAATTAATGTAATTACTTTAACTTACAATAAAATTATCGAAGATTTTAGTAACTTTGATTTAGAAAACAATTATCTCTCAATTATTTCTCGTTTTATTTCATTAATTGATGTCTCTCACGTCAAGGCATATAATGCATCTAAATATAATTATACTAAACCAAATATTTTTGATAATACTTATGGACAATTAGAAACTCCAAAATCATATGTGCGTTTTGAAAAAATGCGTCATGCTTTGATTGAACATATCAATAATAAAGAATTATATGTAACAAATAATCTCTCTATTGGTGAAAGTTATAATGGAATGTTGCTTTATGGAACAAATGCGGTAGGTAAAACTTCATTTATTAAATCAATTGGTATTGCGCTAATTATGGCTCAAGCAGGTATGTATGTTCCTTGTAGTGAATTTGTTTATTATCCATATAATTATTTATTTACGCGTATTTTAGGTAATGATAATATTTTTAAGGGTCTCTCAACTTTTGCTGTGGAAATGAGTGAATTACGGACTATTTTAAAAAATGCAACATCTAATAGTATTATTTTAGGAGATGAATTATGTAGTGGAACAGAATCAAGTTCTGCATTAAGTATTTTTACTGCAAGCTTACAAAAATTACATAGTTTAGAAAGTACATTTTTATTTGCAACACATTTTCACGAGATTTTAGAATATGATGAAATAAAAGAACTAGACAAACTTAAGACATATCATATGTCGGTAATATTTGATCGTGCAAAAAATACTTTAATTTATGATAGAAAATTAAAACCTGGACACGGCGAATCAATGTATGGATTAGAAGTATGTAAATCATTAGATTTACCAAGTGATTTTATAGAAAATGCATATGCAATTAGAAATAAATATGTCAAAAATCAACCAAAATTATTGGAAACAAAAAAATCACGTTATAATAGTAAAAAAATTCGTGATTTATGTGAAATATGTAAATTGAACGATAGTAGTGAGATTCATCATTTGCAATTTCAAAAAAATGCAAATACTAAAGGAATAATTAATAATGAATTTAGAAAAAATCATAAAGCAAATTTAATAAATATTTGTGAAGAATGTCATTTGAAAATTCACGAATCTAATAGTGAATATAGAGTTACAAAATGTAGCTCTGGTTATGAATTACTAGAAATTTAATTAAAAAAGAAAAAATAAATAATAAAATTTTATTTATAATAATTAATGTTAAGTATTATAAATAATATTAAAATTTATATTTTAACTTTAGCAGCATTATTAACAATTCTTGGACAAATGTTTTTATTATTATTACCAGATTTCAATAAACAAGCATTTATTATTTTAACATTTGCATATTTAATATGGTGTATATCATTTGTTGCTTATGTTAATACTATGCCTAATACAAATCCTTTTCATATGAGATTAGCAGCTGTTTTTGTACTTATGTTGTTTTATGCCTGTCAAGTAGGTTGGATAATATATAATTTACATTTAGAAAATAAAGAAGCAATTAAATCAGTTGAAACTACATCATTAGGAGCAGCATTAGCAGCATCTATTATGTTTGTTTTATCAACAGTTTATCCTGAATATTCTAAAAATTTCTGTTATGGTTTAATTGGTTCATTAACATTATTAAGTGCTGCAATTATATCAATATTTAAATCAATAAATCAACATTTAAGTGTTGTAATTGCTATGATAATGTTAATTATTCAAGGTTGGATTAATAGCTTTTAAATAATCATGTTGTTTTTAAATGCTTTGTCTTTTCCCTGTTTTATTTCTTTGTTCTTTTTTTGTTGCACTTGGACGAGATCTAGTTTGACTTTTTGGAATTTTTTTAACATATTTGCTTATTAATGCTTGAAAAGGTTTAAGATTTTCTTTATATGTATTAAATAATTTATCTAAATTAACATAACTTTCTACTATTGAATTAATATTTAATGCAAATCTTGCTAGTTTAGTTTGTCTATTACTATTATCAATTTTAGTTATTAAAATATCAATATTATTTGATAATTCATCATGTAATTTTTTTAATTTATGAAATGATTCTACTTCTTTAGATTCAATTGGTATATATAATCCATATTTTAATAATTCTTTTTTTAAAATATCTATTTTTTGTGTTTCACTTAAATTATTAAATTTTTCTGGATATTTTTGTGCATATGAATTCAAAATTTTAACAACTAATCTTTTTCCTTTATTTTCCATATATATATATATTAAATAAATAAAAATATTATTTTTTATTTTTTAGATTTTCTTGTTTTAGATTTTTTTCCACCTTTATGTTTTGCCAATAATGCTTGAGATATTAACCGATATCCCCTTTTTGTTGCGCTATTAGGGGATGATTTTGTTTTATGTAATTCTCTCTTTATTTTTGCTAATGCAGCTTTTTTTCTTCTTTCAGATTTAGTCATTATATATATAAAAATAAAAAATATAATATTTTATATTTAGTTATGTTATAAATTAAATGGCGGCAAATACTTTAAAAGAATTTTTGCCAATTTTAGGTTTTGTATTAGCTTTAGTAATAGTTAGTATGATGGTCGTAAGTTATTTTAATGTTAATATGAATGAAACTGGTGGTTTAAGAACATTAAATAGAGTTGCTATTCATGAAGGTATGACTAATGGAATGGAATCATTAGTAGAAGGTAATTTAGGATTAATGGAAACAGAAACAGAAGAAGAAGAGGAAAAATAAATATAAAATAGATATTCTAAATTAATTAAAATATTAAAATATTAATTAAAAATTGATTTTAAATATATTAAAAATATTATATTTAATATATTTAATATAAAATATGATTATTCCAGTTAAATGTTTTACTTGTGGAAAAGTTTTAGGAAATAAATATCGCTATTATTTAAAAGAAGTCCAAAAACGCAAAATTAGTAAATCTATGGATACAGAAAAAGTATTATATCTAACAACAGATTTTATTGATAAAACACCAGAAGGAGAAGTTATGGATGAATTAAAATTAACTAAATATTGCTGTAGACGTCATGTGTTAACACATGTTGATATTGAATAAAAAATAATTATATTCAAAAAATTATATTCAAAAAATTATTATAATATTTTTTATTATTATATTATAATAATGCCTAGAAAATCTTCTACGCGAGGAAAAAAAGGAAGAAAAAGAGTAAAATCCGGAAATAATATTAGATTAAAAATAAAAAATTTAGCAAAACTTAAAAATAAAGTAAAAACAAGAAAATATAAAAGAATACAATATGGTTGTAAAAATATGAAAGGCGGAAATGCTATGTTAGATATTACAGGTAATATTAATAATTCTATACAAAATATTATGAGTGGTACACAAAATACATTAGGAGGACATACTGGAAATGAATTATTTAAAGGAGTGGGTTCTTATCCATAATTTTTATTTTTTATTCTTATTTTATTAAATAATATTTTTATTTTATAAAATATAATTTTAATATTTATTAAATATAAATGGCAAAGTATAGTGCAAAATATGTTAATGATTTCAAAAATTTATGTAGTCCTGCATTCGTATATTTATTAATATCAGTATTAGCATTTATCGTAATTGCTATACAAAATTTTGGAAATACAACAAAATATTGCGTTGGACAATATGAATGCTATGTGCCAAATACATTTGTTATGTTTGTATTTAAAGCATTTTATATATTATTTTGGACCTTTATATTAAATTGTTTATGTAAAGCAGGATATAAAGAAATTTCATGGTTTTTAGTTTTATTACCAATTATTTTGTTATTCATTATTTTAGGATTAATAATTATTACATATTCAGGTAATGTTGCTGTTTATTAACTCTAAGAAATATAATTTTTTTTTAATTATTATTTTAAGGTTTATATTATATTAAATTTATACTATAAATATAATATAATATATTAAGTAATGGATTCTAAACAAAATGACACAATAATATGGAACATTATTGATAAATATTTTCAGGATAATCCAAATATTTTAGTAAAACATCATCTAGACTCATATAATGATTTTTTTAATAATAAAATTTTTAATATTTTTAAAGAAAAAAATCCTATAAGAATTTTCAAAGATCAAGACCCAGATACTAAAGAATATAAATTACAAGCTGACATTTATATTGGAGGTAAAGATGGAAATAAATTATATTTTGGTAAACCCATCATTTTTGATGAAAATAGAACACATTATATGTTTCCCAATGAAGCGCGTTTAAGAAATATGACTTATGGTACTACCCTTCACGTTGATATTGATGTCGTTTATAATATAAAAGATTCTAATAAAAATTTTATATTAGAAAATGAAGTAACCAATTTTGAAAAAATTTATTTTGGAAAATTTCCAATTATGTTAAATTCTGATTTATGTATTTTAAATAGTCTTAATTCTAAAGTAAAATTTAATATGGGAGAATGCAAAAATGATAATGGTGGTTATTTTATAGTTGACGGTAAAGAAAAAGTATTAATTAGTCAAGAAAAATTTGCAGACAATATGATATATATAAAATCAGATTATAATGATATTTATAGTCATAGCGCAGAAATACGTTCTGTATCTGAAGATGCTTCAAAACCTGTAAGAACTTTATCAATAAGAATAGTTAGACCTTCAACAAAATATACCAATAATCAAATAGTTGTAAATGTTCCAAATGTTAGAAAACCTGTTCCTCTTTTCATTTTAATGAGAGCTTTAGGTGTCATTAGTGATAAAAAAATTATTAGCTATTGTTTATTAGATCTTGAAAAAAACGAAAGTAAAATAGATTTATTTATACCAAGTGTTCATGATGCTGGAAATATTTATAATCAAGAAACTGCAATTAAATATATTGCAACATTAACAAAAGGTAAAACAGTATCAACTGTATTGGAAATTTTAATGGATTATCTATTACCACATATTGGTGAAGAAAAATTTGAAAATAAAGCATATTTCTTAGGATTTATGGTAAATAAACTATTAAAAGTTTATAATGATGAAGAAGCAGCGACTGATAGAGATAGTTTTAGATTCAAAAGAGTAGAACTAGTCGGTTCTTTAATTTATGATTTGTTTAAAGAATATTATACTTTACAGCAAAAACATGTTTTCCAAAAAATAGATAAAGAATATTATTATAAACAAGGAATTTATCAAGATAACTTTCAATCATTAATTGATAATAATATAAATGAATATTTTAAAGAACGTATTTTAGAAAATGGCTTTAAAAAAGCATTCAAAGGTTCTTGGGGAGCAGAAGAACATACACGTCGTCCCGAAGTTATACAAGATTTAAATCGTTTATCACATAATTCATTTTTATCTCATTTACGTAAATTGAATTTACCACTTGATTCAAGTGCAAAAGTTATTGGACCACGTTTATTACATTCATCACAATGGGGTATTATTGATCCAGTTGATACACCAGATGGTGGTAATGTTGGATTACATAAACATATGTCTTTAGGTGCACACATTACAAGTGGATATTCATCTAAACCATTAATAGAATTTTTACATTCAACAATATTTATAGAATTATTAAGTGAATGTAGTACTCAATATATTTCAAGAGCTACTAAAATTTTTGTAAATGGAAATTGGATTGGTGTAATTACTAATCCAGTTGATGTAATTGATGTCTTAAAAAAATATAGACGTATTGGTTTAATTCCTATATATACAAGTATCAGTTGGTCAATTAAAGAAAATATTATTTATATTTATAGTGACTCAGGTAGATTAACAAGACCAGTATTTTATGTTAATAATAGTGAGTCAAGTTATAAAAATACCAAAATATTTGATAAATTATTAACCAAAGATTTTAACTTTAATCAATTATTAATTGGATTCAATAAATTTAAAGAATCCAATAAACCATTGGAAGATAATTTAGAAAAATTCATTAAAACAAATCTAGTATTTAAAAATATTAATGACCTATATCCAGTTGGTGGAAAAACAGCCAATAATATTTTAAATGATTTAATAAATGAATGCGGTATTATAGATTATATTGATACATCTGAAACTGAATCCAGTTTAATTGCAAATTTTGAAGAAAATATAACAAAATATACAAGCCATATGGAAATACATCCGTCATTAACATTAGGAGTTATGGGGAATCAAATCGTATTTCCTGAAAATAATCAACTTCCACGTGATCTTTTTTCTTGTGGTCAAAGCAAACAAGGAGTTAGTTTGTATAATTCGAACTATCAAAACAGAATAGATAAAATGGGAGTAGTATTAAATAATGGACAAATACCACTTGTTAAAAGTAGATATTTAAAACATATTAATAACGAAGAACACCCGTATGGTATAAATGCTATTGTCGCAATTGGGTGTTATGGTGGTTATAATGTTGAAGATTCTATTTTATTTAATGAAGGCTCTATTAAGCGCGGTATGTTTAATACCAGTTATTTTAATATGTATGAAACACGCGAAGAAAGTTCTAAAGTATTTGGCTCAGTTATTGATAGTAAATTTGCAAATATTGAAACTGAAAATGTTGTTGGACAAAAACCAGGTTATGATTATTCTAATTTAGATAAAAATGGACTAATTATTGAAAATACAATGATGGATGATAGAAAAGTTGTAATCGGTAAAATTACTAACAATGTTAATAATGAATCCAATTATTTAGATGCATCTGTTACACCAAAAAAGGGTCAACTCGGTTTCGTAGATAAATCATTTATTACAGATGGCGAAGAAGGATTTAGAATCGCAAAAGTTAGAATAAGAGAAGAACGGATACCCGCACATGGTGACAAATTTTGCAGTAGATGTGGTCAAAAAGGAACTGTTGGTTCCATAATACCAGAAAAAGATATGCCTTTTACTGAAGATGGAATGCGGCCAGATTTAATTATTAATCCTCACGCATTACCTAGTCGTATGACTATTGGTCAATTAGTAGAAACATTAATGGGAAAAACTTGTGCAATGTATGGTGGATACGGTGATTGTACTGCTTTCATAAATAAAGGACCAAAATATGAAAATTTTGGACGTTTATTAAAAGAAGTTGGATATAATTCAACTGGTAATGAATTATTATATAGCGGAGAAACAGGTCAACAATTACAAATGGAACTTTTTATGGGACCTTGTTATTATATGCGTCTAAAACATATGGTTAAAGATAAAATCAATTATCGCGCACGAGGACCAAGAACTGCTTTAACAAGACAAACTGTTCAAGGTCGTGCAAATGACGGTGGATTACGTATTGGAGAGATGGAACGTGATGGTATTTTAGGTCATGGTGCTAGTAAATTTTTACAAGAATCCATGCTTACGCGTGGAGATAATTATTATGTTGCAATATGTAATAATAGTGGTTCAATTGCAATATATAATGAATCTAAAAATATTTTTATTAGTCCATTTACGGATGGTCCATTGAAATTTAATACTACTTTGGATGATAATTTAAATATGGAAGTTGTAACGAAATATGGCAGATCATTTAGTATTATAAGAGTTCCATATTGTTTTAAGCTATTGATGCAGGAATTACAGGTTTTAAATATACATATGAGAATTATTACAGAAGAAAATATAGATAATTTAACATCAATGAATAGTAATCATACTATTCAAACAATTAAATCAAACATTTTAAATAACGAGCAAATGAAAGAATTATATAAAGATGAATATGATTTAATGATGGAAGGTTTAGATGAAGAAGATAAACTTGCATCTATGCAAAAAGATGAAAAGGATGAAAAAGAAGAAATGCAAAAAAGATTAAAAGAAAAAATTTTACAAGACAAAGAAGGCGAAGACGAAGATGAAGATGATGAAGAAGGGTTGAGTCAAGTAACAAAAGATTCAATAAGAAAAGCAGAAGAAGAATATGAAAGAAACAAAGATTTAGATGATAGTAGTAGTGATGACGATGAACCAAAACCACCATTAAAAATAGACGAACCATTAACTGATAAATTAACAAATGCTTTTAATAGTTTTGTTGAAACATTAACTCCGTCTTCAAAAGAAGAATCAGAAGAATCAAAATCTTATGGAGAAAATTTTAGTTTAACAAAATCACAAGATAAAAAATTACCTGTTCCACAAAAATTACCTGCTCCACAAAAATCTATTTTAGATACTGAAGATGAAAATGATCAAGGCGAAGATGATGATGATGATATTAATTCATCTTTAAAAATTAAAACACCAAAAGACCAAACTGGAGGTAATAAAAAAAGTATTAATTTTAGTTTATAATAAATCTTTGAAAAATTTAATTAATATATTATTTTTAATAAAATTGAAAATAATATAAGTAATATATTAATAATATAATTAATATAACCATGAATAACAGCAATAGTCATATTATCCAAGTTTATAATTCTAGAAAGAATTTATTGGAAATTCTAGAAACAAGGGGTTTCAATACTTCAAGTTATAATAATTTTAGTATTAGTGAAATTGGCATTTTAACAGAACAAGATCAATTAGATATGCTTTTGGAAGATTCAAACAATAAAAAGATTTATGTAAAATATTATATTAATAAAGTTATTAAACCACCAAATGTATATTCTATTATTGAAGACTTATTTTATTTAGAAAACATTTTAACAAAAAAGGATGATTTAATGATAATTGTTAAAGACGAACCAAATGACACATTGGTGCAAACAATAAAAGATATATGGATGCAAGATAGTATATATACTTCAACAATAAATATTAAAAGACTTCAGTTTAATATTTTAAATCATGTTTTAGTACCAAAACATACTATTTTATCAAAGCCAGAAGAAATAGAATTTAAGAAAAAATTTAATATTTTAGATAATAATATTCCTGATATATCTTATTTTAGTCCTGTAAGTTTAGTATTAGGTATACGACCAAAGGATATTGTTAAAATTGAAAGAAAAAGTAGAACTGCTATTAAAGCTGATTTTTATAGAATATGTAAACTTTAATAAAAAATTAAAATTTAATATTAATAAAAATAATTTTAATTTAAAATATACATTAATATTAATTAATATTATTATATATTAATTAATAATATTAATGGGTTTTGAAGTTCCTTTCAATACAACAAATGAATGTTATAGTAGTGATAATATTATATCCAATAATAATATCAAATTAGAAAACGGAGAAGGAGAAGAATCAGAAACAATGAAATATAGCAAATACATAAATAATCCGAAGTATTTTGATGTTACAAATTATAGTTTTGATCGAAGTGCTACAGATTCAAACGATGCATATAAAAAGTGCAAAAAGAGGACTGAAGAATTAAATAGTGATTTTTTTTTGGTTAGTGACGTTTCTTATTCCGAACAAAAATTCCATTATAATTGTTATATACCAAAAAATAGTCAAAGATGTAATACTAATACCCTTCAAGAACTTATTAGTCCATTTGAACAAGTTTTTAATAAAATGTTTGGAGTTGATCCCGATATATTTCAAGGAACAAGTGATATTAGTAGTATAATAAGAGGAGTACCAAAATATGACAACTTTGTTATAACTAATGATGACTATGCTACAATAGATATTTGTACTAATAATTGCTTTAAAATTAATAACGAAGTATTACTTCCAAAAACAAATTTTTTTGGTATTTTTTATAGTAATTTTTTAGATATTAATAGTAATGATGCTAATGTAGATTCTTATTATGTTAATGAAACAATAAAAGATGATATATCTAGAGTAGAACTTAATTATTCAGAAGGTAATTTAAATGACCTATTAAGTAAATTAAGCCAATCTTTAACTTATAATATATGTACCAATCAAGATTCACCAAATATTGATGGTAACATAGATGAATCAATAAAAAGATTAGATGAGTTTTATAATGGAGGAGATTCCGAATATATTGGATTTATAAATCATCTAGAAAAATTAGGTAATGATATTAGTAACATAGGACAATCTTCTAAAACAAATACCAGATATTTAAGAGCGGTAGATGATTTAGTAAAAAAATCTAATTCAAAATTAAATAATGTATTAAAATTAGATGGTGCAAATAATGGTAAATATAATGATACACAATATTTAAAAAATCAAAAAATTAGTGAAATTATTGTTTTAATGTTAATAATTATATTTTTAATTTTTATTTATAGTAAAAAGAAATAAAATATATATATATTAATAATATTATGACAACAAAAATACTCAAACAAGTATCTGACCAAATAGAAAATGTGCTAGAAGGAATGGAAAACAAAAATAATGTTTCTTATTTTCAAAGCACAGAACATAATTTTGATGCAATGCAAAATTTAAATATGAATGAAAATAAGAAACAATTAGAGAGAACAGTAGAAAAAAATAAAATAGATTCCAATGAATTTTCAATTGCTGATGCAAAAGATTATTTAGGATGTATTGGTAATCAATGTAAAAACATTGAAAATGATGAAAATGATGAAAATCAAAAAACAGATTTTAGAGAGAATCCAATGTTAAATAACAATTTTATGGATAATAATATTAGTAGAGAGAACAAACAAAAAAGCAATAAATCCAATAACTTTATACACACTTTAGATTATATTATTACTTTTGTATATATATTTTTAGTTAGTGTATTATTAATTTCAAGTATATTAAATAAAAAAAATAATAATTTAGTTTATATACTTTTACTAACTTTAGTATTTATATTTTATAAAATATATTTTGTAAAAAGTTAAATTTTATTTTTAGTTTTGAGAGAACCTATGTTTTATAAATTGTTAAAAATTGTTATAAATTAATAATTTAATATTTTTTCATATTATACTATAAGTAATATAATATGAAAAAAAAATATAATATTAGCAAATCATTATTAATATTTTTCTTATTTGCAATACCCATCTATATATTATATTTTAATGAATCAGAAAATAGCAAATCCATTTTAAATTTAAATGAAACTTTAAAAGAAAGTTATACTAATTATGTTAATGTATGTAAAAACGGAGAATTACCCGAATTTTATAATATAACATCTACAAGTGCAGGAACTGAAACTCTTACTAATGATGGTTCCGGTTGTAATTATTATTGTAATGATAATTCATTATGTGATTTTTTTACAATAGATAATAATAATTGTAAATTATATTCAGGAGACTCATCTACAAAAGTTGATGTAAATTGTGCTAGTAACTCTCAAAATAGTTTACCGGGTAAATTAAGTACAATTACTAAATTACCACGTCGTTTTGATTACAATGGAAAAGGATTTGTTAAATCAAAATTTTATTATACAGATGGTAGTAATGCTTTTACTTATAATGATGTTATTTTAGAAAAAGCAAATGATATTAGAGATGAAATGATAGATATTCAATATTTATTAAATAATAGACCAGATGATGATGCAATTAATACTAAACATTTACGAATTGAGGATATTAAAGAATCATTAGCAAAATATTTAGATATTTCTATGGGTAATCTATTTTCCAAATTAAGTATTGGTTTAAATACTTTTAATACAGATGCCAAAACTATGAAATTTGATCTAAATAAAGATAATTTAGATGATAAAAGTGATATTAGTATTAATCCATTATTTAATATGTTTAAAGATTTAAATAAGAGTCTAACAAATATTGATGGAACACAAGAATTTAATGAATTAGAATACAATAGACGAAATTTGGTATATAGTGTTTTACTCTTTCTTATGGTTATAAGTATTATTATTTTATTGTTACATAAATTTATACCAAATTTTATATCAAATATTACATTAATGGCATATTTTGTTGGAGTAATATTAATTATTAGTTTTATACATTTTTTATTAAAACAATAAATATAAAAATATATATATAATGCCTATTTATATTAATCCTATTGGTGAGGTTAAACAAACATATGATTTTAGTTACAATAATTTACAAAATTATATTAACAATAAAGAAACAGTTAAAGCACGATTAGAGGATTCCAAAAAAAAATATGATTCAAATAATATGCAATTAGGATTATGGTCGTTTAGTGCTGCTATTTTATTATTAATATTTTTAGTTTTATTACGAAATATTAACAATTTTTAGCACTTTTTAAAATCTAATATATATTATTATTATGATTTTTAGTAATAATAATAATATAGTTTTATATTAATATTAATTTAAAATATGGGTGCAGAACAATCAAGTGATTCAGGTTCTAGCGGAGGAGGAGGAGACAGAGAAGCAACTGCAAGAGCAAACAGAGCAGCAGATAATGCTGAAGCAGCTGAACGAAAAGCAGAAGGCTCAGCAGGTCAGGCCAGTATAGATGCTGGTCAAATTGGTGAAGGAGCTCAATATACAGGTCAAGTAGTAAAATTTATAGATAAAAAATTAGATGAGGCTGGAAGCGCAGCAAGTGGTGCACGAAAAGAACGAATAGGTGCAACAATGGCGGCAACTGATAGTAATATTCAATTACGAAAAGCAACGACAGCTGCAGATTTAGCTGGACAAAATAAAGATGATTCTAGGGATTATGCTGATACCGCAGAAAGAGAAGCAGAACTTGCTTCTAAATTATCAGGGAAAGCACAAGGATCCGCTATTGATGCAGAAGGGGCTGCTACAAATGCCGATGAGTCGGCACATAGTGCTTCGCAACAATTAGGTGCAACAGTAAGTGATTTAGATGAAGTAAAAAATATTATAAATACTTTAGCATATACAGGATTCAATGCAGGACAAATATTTCTAGAAGAAACTGCATTAAACGAAAGACTTGATTTAATAGAAGAAAAATATAAAAGTGCTATTGAATTACAACTTTATCATTTTAAACTTGAAAAAGAAAAATATTTTGATAACTTTGAAGATGATGAACTTAAATTTAAGGCATTAAATGATATGTTTTTATATATGGTTGATTATTTTTTAAAATATAAAAAAACTTATTATCCTGACAATGAGTTAAATTTAATGTTTTTAGATTATATAATTAATAAAACAGATTATAATAAAAGTGGTAATGAAACATTAAAAAAAAAATTATATGAAGAAGCTAAAGTATTAAAAGCTGTTTTAGTTCCTACTGAAAATTTTAGTAATATGTTTAATTTAAAAAATAATGCTAATAATATTTTAAATAAAATAAAACATTCTTTTACTAATATAATAGAAGGCAATACACCAATGAGTGGTTCAGAAACAACTACTAACCCTACAAGTTTTGTTGATATTATAAGAGGTTTTTTGACACAAGACGCGGCTACTATAATTAGAAAAAAAGATGAATTACAAACAAATATAAATCACATTAAAAGATACCAAGATGGTGAGTTTTTAGCACAGAGAGACACTATAATGAATAATGTGTTAATGGATTATATGATTAATAATGAAGAAGGAAGTAATATAGAACAAGTTTATGGAAAATTAAATCAAGAAAAAAATGACAAATTAAGAAAAACGAAAATTGCAGCTTATTACACAAAATCATTTAAAGAATATATTTATTTACTCAAAATTGTCATTTTCTTAATAGTTTTAATGATTCCACTATTAATATTTAATCGTTTAGAATTATTAGATAAATCATTAACATTACTTTTAGTTGTTACTATTATAACTTTAGGATTTTTATACATAAGTTATAGACTTTATATTCTTTATACGAGAGATAGCAAAGATTTTGATAAATTTAAAATACCATTTACAAGAACTGAAGCTGCTAATTTGAAATCCAAAGGATCGCGTTATTCAAAAGACTCCCCATTGAAATCTCTCGGAATTACTTGTATAGGTGAAGAATGTTGTGACGCATCTATGGTTTATGATAAATTAAGGGATAAATGTGTTGCTACTGAAAATTTTGGTAATTATTTTGAAAATGCACAAGAATTAAATAATCAACAAAAAAATATTATAAAAGAAAATAATTCACACGAAGATGAATCAAATTTCGCCTTTTTAGGAGGAAATGCAAATGTAATAGAAAACTTTAGATCAATGGGAGGAATGAAACAAGAACTTTTATTAAATTCATTAAATAATAGTTCTGAAAGAAAATTTAATAATTAAAATTAAAAAATAAAAATAAAAATTAAAAACAATTATAAACTTATATTATGTTTTATTAATATAAGTTTATAATATGCCAGAACCAGTACCTATTGATCCTGGTTCACTTAAAAAATTAAGTGAAGTAATTCAAGATACAGCAGCAAATGAAATGTTTGCAAAAGGTAAAGCAATATTAGGAGATGAAACTTTATTAGGAGTTTTAAATAGAACAGTTAATCCTATTACTGCAAATAATCAACAAAAAGAAAAAGAAACTGCATTATGGGCTTTTTATTCTGAAAATACAACAAATATGAAATTTATTAAAGATGCAATTACTGCCAGACATAATTTTTTTAAGGGTACAGTCCAATCACTAGAGTGCGGAGAAAATATTGATAAAGTAATGACTGATTTTTCGGCCAAGGAAATAGACAATTTTAATCAACTTCAATCTATATTTAATGGTTTAAAAGAATCCAACAATATTGCACTTGAATATAATAATAGTATGAATGTATTAAAATCTGGTAAATTGGGGGAATTAAAAGGTATTAAATCAAAGATTGATACCTATAAACAAAATTTACATATTGATGGAAGAAAAAATGATTATAGTTCAAAAAATTTAGACTTTTATAAATCCATACACTTTTATGTTTTAATATTATACTTTTTTTTACTTGGTCTTTACTTTATATATTCTGATTTTTATAGTTCAGAGAAATATAAAAATAAATATTACTTAATTGCATTAATATTATATATAATTTTCCCATTTTTATTACCATATATTTTATTTTATTTACATTATGCTTATGATTATTATTTAGAATATTATAACTTAAAAGAAGATGTTGTTAGCTATCCAGATATTGTTAATAAGTATCATGATAAATAAAAAATAATTTTAATAAAAATATATTAATTAAAAAATTAATATATTTATCTTTTTTCTATTTTTTTAAAGTTTTAGCTTTAATCAATGTTTGCTCCTTCATCGTCACTATGATCTTCTTCATAATTAATTTCTACATTAAACCATTTTCCTTTATTTGCTTTTCCATATAATTTATCCATATAGTCTGTTATTTCTTTACCATTTGGTAAATTATTGCGACCATAATGCATAATATACCAGTTTTTGAATTCTTCAAGAATTTCAGTTTTCTTAATTTTACCTTCGCGTTTCTTAACAATTTTTTCATTGGCAAATTCGGTTAAATAATCTTGTCCTTGGCGATATTTATCACTAAATGCTATTACAATTTTTGCATCTTTTACAAAACCCTGAGTTTCAAATGCAGTATTTACTAACATAGACATTAAAATTGGAGCCCAAATAGCAAATTTCTCATCAATCTTGCGGTCAATTTTATATTGATATGGGAAATTTGCTTTAGGAAATTTATCTTCATCTTTATACGGGTCATCATTGAACTTTGACATAAAATCACATAAACGAATTCTACGCCATGTACCATCATCATTTGTTGTAATATCAAATAATACATTAGTACAAACTACCAGTTTAAATTGAGGCATAAATGTTACGCTGTCTTTAAATAATGCACGACCCTGAATGGGGTCACCACCGGTAATTTCTTTCATAATACCTTCATTAATTTTATCACCTCTACTTGGTTCTTGCATAACAGCATATCTTATACCCTGTAATTGTACGATTTCAGAAGATGTAGAACCAATTGAATTTCTTTTTTGCGTAATTAAAGTAATAGGAACTGTTGCCTTATAATCACCGAGTGCTTTAGACATCAATTCTACTAATTTTGATTTACCATTGCAACCGCTACCATTATAAATATTAAATGTTTGGTTCTCATTTGTACCAATTAAAATAGATGCCAAATGTTCCCACATATACCGTCTTAATTCTGTATCTGGAAATAATTCATCAATAAATTTATTAATTTCATCCATGATTTCTTTATAATTACTATTTTTTGAATTATTATTTTGTTTAGTTGATGTCAATTTATCATATGGAATATAATCAATATTTGTTGATTTTGAAATATAATCATCTGGTTTTCCTTTTCTATAACTTTTTGCTTTAAAATCAATAATATAATTATTAAATGATAGTAAATATACATTTGCATCTAATTTATTCATAAACTCTTTATCGTAAAATAATTCTTTTGCCTCTTTCATTATATTGTTCTTCCAACTTGTAGTTTTTAAAACAATACAAATATCACCTATTTTACCCGATTTCACTTTTAATGAATCTGCGTTTTTATCACTATTTTCCAATATTGTTATGTTATGCATTAAATCGTCTGCTTTTTTAACATAAATATTATGCATACGCTTTGAAATACGAAGTCTTAAAGAACTTCCACTATCTGTTTCGTGCCATTTATCATTTTTATATTCATACCATTGATTATTTTTAACACTAACACATACATAAATGTCTTTAAATAAATGATATAATACAATTGCTAAATCATATTCTGTTACTTTATCCTTTTGTATCATTGTTTCAAGTGTTTGATCAACATAATAACTGATTGTTTGTTCTCTTATTTTATTATATTGTTCAAAATTGTCTGTTTTTGCCCAATACATAATTGAACGACCAGTTAGTCCATCTGAATTTTTTACTTCAAACGAGTTCCACATATTATAATAATCCGATACATCTCTGAAATCAAAATTTTCTGATTGATTACTGAATTTTATCCAAGTTAAAAATAATTTTTCATTTGTATTTTTTAACGCCCATCCTACTCTTATCCATTTACTATAACTCCCATCATTATAATAATTTTCAGGCAAAATCATTGTAAAATCGTGTAATTCTTTTAATTCATAATCATTTTCGCCCAGTGAATCAATAAATATTTCAATTAAATTGTCTAATTGGCTTAAATTCTGAATTTTTGAAAAATCATACATATCCAAATCAATATTTTGAGTCAATACATTATTAACTCTATTTTTTCCATTATTTTCTTTTATATTCAAATCATCTCTTTCGGTTTTAATTGCTTCAATTAAAAACTCATTATTTAATAAATCATATCTATTATGATTTGCATTACGCGCTGACATTAAATATAAATGCTCTTCAATAATTATTTTATCCAAATTGATTTCTTTTAATGTCCAGTCTTCTTCATCGTCGTTATATGTAATGTTAAAATAATTAGTTAATCCGTAACATTCATTAGCAGGTTTGTTTGAACCATACAACTGCCAATTAGTAAAACCTTTACTTATTCCTTCATCTAATACATCTTTATAACTATTTGTTAGGTTTAAACTATCAAATACATCACCTAATTCGTTTAACACCTTTTTTCGCAGTAAACATTGTTCTGCTTTATTCATTTTAATTGTAAAAATTAAATGAATCCCATCTTTAGTTTTATCATCAAAACAATTAACATTTGGTTTTTGTAATACATATATATTTATAGAATCTTTATCTTTAAAATTAAAAATTTCGGTTAGCTTATTTGCATATAATAATATTAAGTCCATTATCATATTATTATCATGTTTTCTGTTTTTAACGTCACTGTTATATCTCAAATCAACATCAATTAATAATCCACCATCTTCTATTAATTGTTTTTCTGTTAAAAATTCTTCATTCTTTTCTTCGATAACATATTTATAGTAAATTTTTAAAAACTCTTCATAATTGTCTATGTTATAGCTTCCACCATATATATTTAAGTCTTTGGAACCTATTCTTGTATTTGTGATTGTTTCACCTTTTTCTGCTCTATTTAATTTTAAAAATTGTTGTAATGAAGAACCCGTTTTACTGTTACTACTTATTGACATATTCATACTAATTTAATTATATATATAATTATATTTTTATTTCAATTTTATAATATTTTAAAAAGTTAAATAAAAATAAACTTATATATAATATTATGTAAATGAGTTTAAACAAAAATACAATTAAACGAATTGCAAGTGATGTTAAATATTTACTAAATAATAATAATATTTTAGAAAATGAAAATATATATTATAAACATAGTGATTCTAATATATTAACTGGTTATGCTCTTATTATTGGTAATATTGATACGCCATATTTATATGGTTATTATTTTTTTAAATTTGATTTTCCAGAAAATTATCCATTTAATCCCCCCAAAGTTACTTTTTTAACAAATGATGGAAGAATGCGTTTTAATCCAAATTATTATAGTTGTGGAAAAGTTTGTTTATCATTATTAAATACTTGGAATGGAGATGGTTGGACTTCTTGTCAAACTATTTATTCGATATTAATTGTACTATCTAGTGTTTTAAGTTCGAATCCATTATTAAATGAACCTGGCATTAATATTCGTGATTTAAATTTAGAAAAATACAATTTTTTAGTAGAATATAAAAATTATGAATTTGCTATAATCAAACAATTAAAACTTTTAAAAAAATTTATTGAAACCAAAAATAATGAAAGCAATAATGAAAGCAATAATGAAAGCAATAATGAAAGCAATAATGAAAGCAATAATACTGCTAGAAAATATAATGACAAAAAATTTGATGAATATTATAATATTATTTTAAAATTTCAAGAAATAATGAAAATCTCTTTTAACAAGAATAAAGAAAATATTAAAAATAGTATAGATTCTCTCGAAAATAAATTTAATAATTCGCATTTAAGCAACAATAAAGATAATAATATTAATATTAATATTTATAATTTAAATGAAAAAATAGATTTTGAAAAAATAAAAAATAAATTTATTTCCATCTTAAACGATAGTTTTTATAAAATTGAATAATTTAAAATATTAAAAACTAAATATTATATATAATATTATGAAGTTCTGTGACAAATGTGATAATATGTTTTATATTAAATTAGAAGATGATGAGTGTAATAAAATATTATATTATTGTAAAAATTGCGGTAATAGTGATGATAATTTATTAGAAACAAATAAATGCATTTTAAAAGAACATATTAGCAAAAGTGAAAATAAGTTTGAACATTATATTAATGATTATACAAAATTAGATATTACATTGCCTCGTATTAATTATATCAAATGTCCAAATGAAAATTGTAGTAGCAATGAAGCTACATTTGACACTAAAGTAAGAGAAATTTTATATATTAGATATGACAATATTAATATGAAATATTTGTATTTATGTTCTCATTGTGATTTTAAATGGAATACAGAAAAATAATTTTATTTAAATAAAATTATGATAAAAATTATGATAAAAATTATGATAAATATTTTTTATTTAAATAAAATTATAAAAATTGATTTAAAATTATAAATAATAATGTATATTATTTATAAATGAAACAAGAAAATGATTTGGAAGTTGATGAAGAACCTGGTGCCGCTTCAGATGGTGAAGAAAGTATTGACCCAGAATTAAATGAAGAGGATGATAATAATGACGCGGATAATGCTAATGAATTATCAAGCGACGATGATGATGAAATTGACAATGATATTGAAGATGGTGAATTACAATTTAAAGATGATGAAAACGAAGATAATAATAATTTAAGCAATGACGAATCATTGTTTAATATTTCAAAAAATGATTATGATAATATTGATTTAGAAAATAATGATTCTATGGAATTTTTACAAAAATTTACAAAAGAATATAAATCTGATTATATTTTAAGTAATCACCAAGAATCATTAAATAAAAATTATGATGAAATTAAAAAATTTCTTGAGGTCACAAAAGATAATAATAATAATATTATCGATGCTTTTCATAGAACAATACCAATATTAACTAAATATGAAAAAACAAAAATTATAGGTATTAGACTTAAACAATTAAATAATGGTGCTAAACCTTATGTAACAGTATCAGATACTATATTAGACAATAATATTATAGTTAATATGGAATTAATACAAAAAGTATTGCCTTTTATTGTTTCACGTCCATTGCCAAATAATACATATGAATATTGGAAATTAAAAGATCTAGAATTATTATAAAAAAATATTATTTAAAAATGAAATAAATTTTTTATTTTAAAATTTCCATCTATTACCACAATCTAAACAACTTACGAAGGTTGTCATAGGTTCGTCAGCACTACGAGTTTGTAATTGATAAAAAGTACATTTTTTAGACTTACATTTAAAACATGTAAAATCATCAGTTGATGCCTCAATTTTTGGTGTAAATTTATTTTCATCTTTAATTCTTTTTTCTTCTAATAAATCATCCCATAAATCAGGTCGCATAGATTGATGATTTAAAAATGCTAAATCATGTGCCTTAATTTCTTTTTTTATTAATTTATTAAATAAATCCTGATTGTTTAAATTAAAAATTATTGCTTTTACTTTTTGAATATAAATAATTCCAAAAAATTCATTAGACCATTTTTTTATTAAATTTTTTCTTTCACATTCTTCTAACGTATAATTAAATATACCTTTTTCTAAATTTTCACTTATTTTAATATTTTGTATTTTATTATTTAAATACTCTAAAATATTTTTACGAAATTTATCAGGGTCATCTATTTTACGTCTATAAATACTCATTTAATAAATAATATTTTTATATTTAATATTATTTATTTAATATACAATTTCAATTTTAAATTAATTTTAAATTATTATAAATTAATTTTAAATTATTATTTATTCTCCGTCACTACTATAGCAATATAACTCATATGTTAATTCAGAATCATTAGACTCGCTTGCTTCAGAATTAGAGTCGTCATTATTTTCTAATTTTTCTTCGTTTATTAATAATTCGGTTTTGCTTTCAATTACATTTGTTTCATTATTACTTTCATTATTACTTTCATTATTACTTTCATTATTACTTTCATTATTATTTAAAATATTAAAATATTTGAGAAATTCATTACTATCTAATGATATATATTTATTGGTAACATCTTTTAATAGTATTATAAATTTTCCATAACATTCTAATTTATTATTTTTTAAAAAGATATTTTTATTAACTTCCAGTTTTCCCTTCGTTTTTCCCCACACTTCTAATAAATTTTTATTATATTCCAATGACATAATTTTATTAAAATCTACATTTGTTTTATAATTACATTTTCTATATATACTATCTTCTGTCAAATTTTTAACCTTAATAGTATTGAATTTTTCATTATCACACAATAAACAGCTTATCATAAATAATAATTTATACTAATAAATATTAATATATTCTATTTAAGTTTTATTTTAAGATATATTTTTTATTACTATATATAATGTTATTTTTTATAATAAAATGGTTTATTTTATATTTATTGTTAATTATTATAACTCACTATCTTTATTTATTTTTTGAAAAAAATTTAACATCTACAAAAACTAAAGACTTTATAGGCTTCTCAAATAGCGAATATAATAAAATTAATAAAATTTTAGAAACAAATAACAATAACAGGACAAATACGAATGCCAATACTAATACTAATATAAATACTAATGCAAATACTAATACTGATGCAAATACTAATGCAAATACTAATACTATAACAAATAATAATAACATTAATACTAACATTAATGATGTAACAAATACTATAACAAATAATAAAACAAATATTATGGATTTTAAAAGTGACAAATTTGATTTAAACAGTTTCAATAGTATATTTGAGACCAATAACTTTTCACAAGAAAATAATAAAAATTCATCATCAATGACAGGCGATCTAGATGAATTTTTAAATAAATTAAATTCAAAATAATAAAAAAACTGATTTAAATATATTTAATTTAACTATATTAAATAGTAAATAAAAATTTTAATATTTTAATGAAATTATTAGATAACAATTCCATTAAAATATTATTAAATAGATTCCCTAAATCCAATATAAAAAATTTAAATATATTTTCCAATATTAACAAAAATTTATTGAATAACAATAATGTAGCTTATTATATATTAAAACCAAAAGGGAAAAAAAGTTATATATGGTTCACATATTTAAATAATGAAATTTTTGCAATACTTATTATAATTAATAACAATAATATTAATGATATTAGTAATCAATTCTATAAACTAAATATTAACTTTGATAAAAGATTATGTTATAATAATGTACTCTTATATGGTTATTATTTCAAAGATTTTATAAAAAATAGTAATAATAGTAATAATAGTAATAATAGTAATAATAGTAATAATAGTAATAATAGTAATAATAGTAATAATAATAATAATAGTAATAATAGTAA
>Ga0209091_10000563_pt1 | contig 35015 bp, 24 predicted proteins | sample ArcticOcean_MG_C_6_FD_187438 | JGI IMG/M metagenome (GOLD analysis project Ga0209091, IMG submission 187438) | Marine microbial communities from western Arctic Ocean - ArcticOcean_MG_CB8_128 (SPAdes) (version 2) | ecosystem: Environmental > Aquatic > Marine > Oceanic | place: Arctic Ocean...
GAGCAAAGCAACGAGTCCTGTGTCGATGAGAGAGGTTTAGAGGAGACATAGACACTCGTTGATATATATAATAATAACATAACTAAACCACAATGTCAACCCTTTTTCTAGTTTTATTTATATAATTATGCAAAATAATGTTAAATGCATCCTACTATATGAATTCTTTCTTCCCAAGACCCATTAATCGCAGTATGCATCTTTGTTGTATCTACTATATAATGGTTTCCATCTGCTGGATGTCTAATAACTTCATCATCAATGACCATAAAACACTTATCGTTTGATATTAGAGGAATATGTATTCGCATTGTTGGGTCTTTGTGGTAAGAATAGCAAGTATTAGAATGCATTCTCATCACACGAGTTCTATACATACCCAAGTCTTTTATTACTGAATTAGTATATGGCATATCAAATAAAGGAAAAATAAAGTCTTTTTCTTTGGTTGGTGCTAATAGTTTGCCAGTACCGTAATTATAATCATCACAACCTTCGACAGTTTGTAATGATATTTGAGTATCATATTCAGGAAGTATCTCAAACTCTAATAGTATTTTATCAATATCTATGGACACACTGTTAAATCCTTTACTCTATGTTCTTGTTCTAATACCCATTCTACAATTGACACACAATAGTCAATCGACATTTTCTTTTCTGTTATATGGGCAACTCTAGGTGAATCGAAATATCCAAATCTTAATATAGTAGTGTCGATTCCTTGATAAAACAATTGACTGTTTGCTTTATCTAGTGCAGTTTTTTCTACTTGATATGTGTGTGGTGAATATGTAGTCTGGTCTGGAGAATTAGAACCTATGTTTATTATTTTTAAACCTAATTTTGATGCAGTATATAAAAGTTCTACCTGTTTAAATCCATCATGTTTGCAGTTGATAAAGACATCACATTCTTCAAGAGTGTCAACACAGTTCAACTTGTTTTTTAGGGCTTCGCCTAAACCTCTGCGAGTACCTGTTATGTAAAACTTATAATTTTCTATTGATGGCATCAACCGACTCCTCAAAGTTTACGAAGAATGTAAGACGCCATTCATCATTGTTTATTACGCTGTGTCTAACTTGAGTATCAGTTAGTATATCTTCATCATAATTATAGGAATCAATTATGTTATCTTCGTCATCGTAAAACAATATATCACCAGAACCCTGTAATAAGGAACCAATTCTAGATTTTACATATGATATATCTTTATGAATTACCATTTCGTATTTTGGCGGCATATAAACAAATTGATATCCACGACATGGCAATGTGTTGAATAAGTCTTTGCCATCTTCATAAGTGAAATACATTTCGTAGTAATCACGTTCAACTGTAATTGTACCATCTGGTTTTTTAGCACAATACTTTTGTAACTTTTCTTCTTTATAAGAATCGAATATAGTAAGTAATTTATCTTTATCGAAATGATTACCCAGTGTAATGTAATTTGTCATCAATGAACTCTTCATATTCTTTGTTTATACTTCTAAATAAATCAATCATATCAATCTGACACCAGTTGTCTATTAATTTGTCACCATCACATGTCCAGAAATCCATAACATAAATTCTTGGTTGTTTCTTCTCTGGTTTAAAACCAAAGTATTCACCTTTATGAGTACATGTCATACTAGGATGTCCCATTAGAGCGGCATAATTACCATCAGAGAATATAACTTTGTTTTGACCAGTAGAACCATCTCTGTCTGGAATAAAGTCTAGAAACTTAGATTGGTGATAATCTTCGAATTCTTTTAACCCCTTTAAATGTCCAATTGCAAATGGTCCAACCCAATGCATTTTCTTCACATCCCAATGTGCCCACATTTTCATAGATTTCAATGATTTGCCATCATAATCACGTAAACCTTTAATCATATTCCAAAGATTAGACCAACAATCTACATCTGATTTTTCTACTGTTGGATAATGTATTTCTTTTCTTCTCTCACTGTCTACAGCACTAGATGATGCCCAATAAGAACTATGTTGCCATGGACACAAATTATTCATTGCAAAGAATTCTGTTAAATCACAGTTAATGAAATGACCGTTAGTGTTATCATGTTCGCCAATTTGAAAAGTATACGTATCATTGTCAGGCTTAATCTTTTTCCACTTACGAGTAAACTTTGCTGTTATGTAATACACTCGTGCTTTACAGAACTTGTTATTAATAAGAGCATTACTTTTCACATCAATGATACCTGTTTCTTTTATATCATCAAAACATGCCCAGAATTTATTCCATTCTTTATCATTTTTAAATGGGTATGAATAATTAATCATATGTTTTTACCTCGAATTTTAAATAAGTTAAGTTAATTTTTATCCTGTCTATATCACTATATCCAAATTGTTGTTTCTTCTTGTAAACACACCGAACAGTATCAGTGTATGTTATGTGGTCGGGCGGAACATTACCAAACAAATAACTGCTCCAATTTTGGTCACTGACATCAGTATCATAAGACCCCATATCAAATCCACCAAAAGGTCGCAAATTAAAATCTATTGAATACAAATTGCCTTTCTTATCTTTTAAGAATTGCCACCCGAATAATCTGTTTTCTATTTTTATCTTCTTTGAAAGTTTTTTAATACTGTCTTCAATAATTGTTCTATCATCGATATTTAGTTTAATTGGAGTGACTGACTCCACTGGACAATTATCTTCATATACTACAATGTGATTATTAAGATGATACCATTTTGTCCCATCACTGTAAAAATGACAAGACACAATATAATCTATATCTAAGTAATCTTGGAAAAAGTTTGATTGCTCATTCGCCTTGTCCCTTGGCATGGCTTCAAAATTAGTTCCACCAGAGAGTTCAGATTTTACTAGTACTGTTTCTGAATCGTTTGGTACTGTAGGTATGTTTAGTGATTTAAATACCTTATCTTGTCCATCTTTCGTTGAAAAGAATTCTATAAGTTCATCAGTTAAAAATGTTTCTAAATTAAACTTTGCACATAAGTCTCTTTCAAGTGTTAAAAACTCAGGTTGCTCTTTAAAGTTTATAATTCTATCTGGAATAAACTTGTCATACACTTCTGATTCTAAGTGAAAGTAACCTGCGATAGCATTTTCATATAAATTCCAGTCATTGTTCTCGTGTTCATCAGTACGAGTACAAACTACGTTGTGACCATTATCTTTGCAATAGTTATAAACCGGTAAGAGTTTTTTCTTCGTGCCTATAATCAGGATGTTCATTTTACACCTGATAAAGTAAATCTATTGAATACGTTAAGTTCTAACGTGTTTTCGTATGATAGTTTGCCAAGAGAATATTTACTTTTGAAATCATCTAGTGACTCGCAATTGTTTATATGGTCTTCTATTACCAGATTATTACTTTGTATAACAAGTTGTGTTCCTGGTTTAATTCTCTTGTACCAATCGGCAGTCATATGTTCACAACTAAGATTGATAACTGTATCAAACTCATTGATTGCTTCGAAGTCATCAATGTTTATGCTTTGGTGACCATGATAGTTGGCAAACGTATAATTAAATCTGCCACTTACTTCTTTACATCTCGTGTCCATATCAACTTCTGCAAAATCTATATTAGGATATTTTTCAATCAATACACGAGTAAGAAAGCCAAGCCATGAACCAATGTATAACACTCTCTTAGCATTACCACTGACTGCATCAAAGGCTAGACTTGCTTGTTTTTTGCTTTGAATCTGATTTGTATGGAATGCATCCCGCACTTCTTCGATAGTGAGATGTTTTGCAATCTCTTTATCGTACATCATATCTAAGAACTTTGGGATATATTCTTCCATACAGACTACTTACATGTTGTTCTTTTTATCTTGGATTTCTGCTCTACGTACCTTTGTAAGTTTTCCAATATCGCCTAATGCCTTTCTGGCACGAGCCGCAGATGCTTTAACACCTTTCTCTTCGAACTTAGCATTTTCTGCCTGGTATGTTTCGATTGCTTCCATAATTTCTGCATTTGTACTCATATGTTACTCCTGTGTTTTATACATGGCGCTTTCCTCTTCATGAGAAAAACTTGTGAAACCATTTTCTTTTATTACATTAAGAACACTTTCTACTCGTCCTTGTAATTCTTCTTTGTGTGATATTAAAAATACACTTCTATTTCCATCTCTTGCCATCTTCTTAAGAATAGCAAGTGATGATTCGACACCATTGGTATCCATTCCGCTATCTATCAATTCATCAACGAATAACACGTTAATCGTGCTGTATAATGACTCGAATATGTCACGGAAACTCCAACTTAAACCTAATATAAGTCGGTTTCTTTCACCCCTAGATAAGTTATCAAAGTCTAAATCACGACCTAATTCAGTAATTTCTACTGTTAAATCACTCTGGAATACAACATCATGTGGTAATCCCAACTTATCTAAGTAATGTGCTAGACGAGAATTTAAATAACTTAAGTTCTGGTCTATAATCTTTTTACGAATAAAACTATCTTTGTTAGTTAGCAGTTTCAATAGAAAGTCTTGATGTTCAAGTAAAGAAACCAAAGAATTCATATGACCATAATCAACATCTTCTAATGCACTATCACGCATCTCAGCAATTTGTTCTGCATACGGGTCTTCGGTGTTATTATTTAATTCAATCTGTTCTGCTAACTTGTCTACAGAGTTTTGATGTTCGTATGCATCCGATAATGTAGAGTAGAACGTAACAGGCTTGTCACCTATGCTACCAATACTCTCAACTAATGTGTTATGTTCTTTCAACGAAACATCATTGGTGGAGACTTGCTCGACGGCTTCATTCTTTAGTGTATTCTTGCTTAGTAGAATTTCTTCTTGTTTCTCATCATGAATTTCTTGACCACAAGAGTGACACTTATGTTCTTCAATAAGTTTTATTTCACCATCTAATCGTTCTATTAGTTTAGACTGCTTTGTGTTATCTGCTTCGATACTATTAATCCAAGTAGTTGCTTGGTTCTTAGCAGTCAAGTTCTCATTGTATGTTACAAGTAATGCATGTTTTTCTAGTTCATCTTTAATGTCTACATGCGATAACGATTTTAGTGCTGTCTTTAGATTATCTACATCTGATGTTTGTTTGTTACTCCAAACTTTTTGTCTACGCTCAATGTCTTTAATACTTTTTAGAATACGAGCATTAGTATCTTCTTTTGCTCTTAATGTATATTCTTCTTCTTTTACTTGTTCTTTTGTATTCTTTGAAATCTCTTTTAGAACTTCTGCTTTACGAGACAGTTCTGTGATTCCTAGAAGTTCCTCAATTAACTCTCTTTGGTCATTTGCACGTAATGACAAGAACGGCTCGGTGTATGTATTAAGTGCGACAATGTGTTTGAACATTGCGTGAGAAAGTCCAATAATACTCTCTACTTCAAACTGGGTCATTCGCATCTCGCCTTGACCAGCATTCTCTACATCGTTGTCACCAAGTTCCATGCCATCACGCAAGAAATGAAATACATTTGGAGAACGCCCACGTTCAATGCGATATTCGTTTCCATTATATGAAAAATCAACTGTGACCATCATGCCTTTACCATTAGTCTTGTTGATTAGATTATTCTGTTTAATATTTGTAAGTGCTTTACCATATAGTCCATACGACAATGCATTGATTAGAGTGGTCTTGCCTGTTCCGTTACGAGAACCATCACCACCTAAATCTATATTATTACCTAGGACTAAAGTCAATTCGTCCTGGTCTAATTTAACAGCCTGGGTTACATTACCCACACTCATAAAATTTCTTATTGTTATGTTCTTAATTGTTAACAAACTTATACCTCTCTTGCGTAAGTTCCAAATTGTATTGGGTCAATTGATAATTCGTTGACATTGATATATTCTGGTTGGTTGATTGCCCATACTACTAACTCTGCAATGTATTCAACGTCAATCAGTTTTCTATCTGGGTGTTTCTTCATAACACTAGATGTTGTTAAACTTCCTGGTGAAATTAGTGTTGTTTTAATATTACTGCCACCCATTGCTTTGTAAGTTAAATCTCTGTTGTAGGCTTTAAGTGCCTTCTTTTCTGTTGGATATCTCCAAGTTCTGCCTTTTACTCCCGTGTCAGCAGTGGAACCTAAATTTATAATATGTCCTTTTCTACCTGCTTCTTCCATCGCATTGTATACAGCCTCAACGACCATAACTTGTTGGAACTTCCATATCGCAGAATTGTTTATAAAAATATCAAAGTCACCTTCGATGTATTTCTCTGCCAATTTTTTCTGACCTTCACTCGTGTCTAATTGATAGTCATTGCTTCTACTTGCTGTTTCATATTCTATATCGGGCAATGTATCAAACAGATTACAAATAGCCTCGCACAGGCCATAGTTACGACTTCCAGTAATTAATATTTTTTTCATAAATTGTTGTATATTTCAATAAGTATATTTTTATCGAAACTGCCGTTATTGTCTAATGATGCCAATTGCGACACGACAATTTCGTCTATTGTTTCAAAATGTATTTCAGCACCAGTGTCGTTTTCGTGTTCATTACTTTTGACTGGCACTAACGTTACATCACGTAACTTATATGTTTCTACGAATGTATCCTTAATAAAATTTGCTTCTTCATAAGAAATATCTATATCTAGCGTTATCTTTACCGTAGTTTTTGGTACTAAAAACTTATCGGGGTCATCTAATAACTTTGATAGTGCAATTGTTCTGTATTTTGGTGCATCTTTCCAAGTGAAGAACTCTGGTTCTTTATCCCACTCTAAGTACATCCAACCTCTATCGTCATCCCAGTTGTCTGAGAAGTTATGAGGGAACGCATTACCAATATAAATTACATTGTCTTTTATCTGGCGTTGATGAAAGTGCCCAGTGAATACATAATCTTGGTTCTTAAACATACTGCCTTTAAGACCACCGTGGTCTGGCATTTCAATCATTGCATTGAGTTTAAATGTTGGTAACTCTAAATGACTAAAGATGTATTTTGTCTTTATCTTAGGAACTTTCTTCCATTCATCACCGACTAACCATGGCACAATACCGACATCACCCTCTATGAGTGTATCTCTTACTAGAACTACATTAGGCAGGTCATCAATAAATTCCATAGAGTTTACATCACGGGTTTCACGGTAAAATAAATCGTGGTTGCCCAAAATGACATAAACTTTTTCGAATGCTTTACTTAGTCTTCGCAGGCCTGCAAGACTGTATTTCATTGTTGATATGTTTAGACTTGACCTGTTGTGATGCCAATCGCCCAAGAATATACAAGTTTCGCAATCTCTTTTCTTTGCGTCTTCTATAAACCAATCAACGAAATCTAAGCAATCTTCGTTGTGCTGTTTTGCGTTGTTCTTTAGACCCCAATGGATATCCGTAAAACAGGCGGCTTTTTTAAAAAGGTTATTAGTCATTGTCGGCATAAATCTCTTTAATGGTTTCTGTTGGGATAGCATCGTCTGTAATTTTTGTTTTGACGACTTTCTGCCAACGCTCCTGAGATTTCATTTCGTGTGCCAATTGTCTTGTCCAACTTGGCGCCTGTCCTGCTTTTTCGAGCAAGTCATCACGTATGCCTTGATTTTTCTTTTCTATGTTAAGTACACGAGTGAATGAATTGTTTACTACTGTTGTGTAGTAGGCAAAGGGATTATCACTCTTGTCTTCGTTAAATTGTAGTCCAATTTGTGCTAATTGTAGCAATGCTTGTCCTCGCATTTCATCAATATATGTATAACCACGCCAGTTAGACCGTTGTGAATATCGTTCTACTAACTTGATATACATCGTTGCCAAAATAGCAGTAATTTTACCCGCACTCAAATCAAATTCTTTATCTTTATTGTAATGTGAGATACCAACTTCGTTAAGTTTTCCATCTACGTATGTGTAATGGGTGAATGCTGGAAATGGTAATTTTACTTTGTGGTCGGCAACAGTTTTAGGATTGGCTTTACGTCCGGGCTCATCGGGTATATGGTCAAAACCCATTATACGAAACACAATTTCGTCTTCAGTAAAAGAATTAGGGTCGATTTCAAAGTCTACCTGCTTCTTCTTTTTATCTTCATTCGCATCCCAAGCCAGTTTTTGTAAGCGTTTTGCTTTGTTTTGTCTTGCTTGTTCAACAGCATCAGCAATATCATCAGTTGAATATAAGATAATTTCATGTTGATGATGTTGGTCTCTATCTTCAAACCAAGAATAGTTCGATTTCGAAATATGTATTTGTTTCAACATATCCTTGTTATTTAAGTAGTTTACCCGTCTTGCCATAGTATATTTCTCCTAATTTAACTCTATTATAACACTATTTGTTAACGAATGTCAAGTGTTATAATGCCTATATAGTAAAAAGTTTCTTTTCCAAAAAGTTCGTAGATAATACAACGATAAATACTGTTATAATGAATTAGGAGTAAAAGTTATGGCAAGTCCATATTACACAAAACAACCAGTATACTTAGAAGACCCGAGTCGCAGATTTGGCAATGAAGGCAACATTCTATCTAATTTTGAAATTAGTCATGAAGGCGAAGGATTCGACAGGGAAATTCCAGAATATACGACACTTTCAAAGAATACAACCATCGACGGTTATTTTGTTGGTTTCAAAGGGTCCAAAGTGAAACTTTCAGATAAAACTCGTGCTTCGCTTATGGGTGGCCCAACGCTCAAAGATTATGATTTGGGACCTACAAGGCTTAATTTTCCATTTACTCCTACAATATCAGTAATTCAAAGTGCAACCTATAATTCATATGACTTTGACCACAGTAACTTTCAGCAAAGAGCATTCGTTAATCATACAAATATGGACCTTAACATCACTGCTCCAATGATTGTACGAAGTGAAGAAGAAGCAGAATATGTGTATAACGCATCGACCTGGATTAGAAGTACAATGAAAATGCAATGGGCAAATGATGATAACCCAGGTCAACCACCACCGATATTGCGATTCAACGCACATGGAATATATGATAATGTTCCTTGTGTTGTTCGTGACTTTACGTGGAACTTAGACTCTGACATAGATTATGTAGAATGTAATGGTATGAGAGTTCCAGTTATGAATATGTTTGTTTTATCACTAACTGTTTCATATTCACCCAAGAATATACGAGAAAACTTTAGTGTTAAAGACTATCTTTCGGGCAATTTAAAGGACGAAGGCTATGTATAAAAAAAATTCTCCATGGAGTAAAACAAATATAATCGATGATACAATATTAGATTTAATTACATTTAGAAGTATATTTCCCGACCCATATGATGTTATATATACAATACCAGCAAAGTATGACGAGCGTCCGGATTTATGTAGTTATGAAATGTATGGCACTGCCAAGTATTGGTGGATTTTTGCCGCTAGAAATCCTAATGATTTAATTGACCCTATTAGAGATTTTTCTGCAGGAATTAAAATTTTCATCCCAAACAAAGACAACATTAGTAACATGGTATAATCAAATGGCGATAAGAAACTTCAAAGATATGGTAGATTTGTATAAGGGCGATTTCATAGAGAATCCTCTTGACAATTATAAAACCTATACATATTCACTAGAATGGTTTGTGGTGAACCAAGAACAAACACGAAAATTTCAATTACAAGAAGCCAAGTTAGCAGGATTGATTGCTAAAGACGAATGGCCACAGCCTACCACGCAGTATATAACAATTGCTAAAACAGCCTATACTACAGAATTTAACATAACAAATCTAAATGTTGTGTCTGTTGGTAGTGGAAACTCGAACCATAGTAAGGTTGCCGGCACGGCAGATAAAATTGAATTTACTGTTACTCAGGTTGGAAATACAAGTTTGTCAGATTCAGTTCAAACTGCGATAGCATTATGTGGATATAAATCCATTTCAGATGCAGTGTACTTTATGAAAATTAACTTTTTAGGCGAAGAAGAGAACGGAACACTAACTAAATTGGAACAAACAAAAGTTATGCCGTTTAAACTTATGAACTATAATACTGTGAACACTTCTACTGATTCCAGAGGAACAACTACAGTAATTCAAGGTCAAGTTGACGGTGATATTGCTGTTTCGACTGCATATGTATCTACAATACAACACGAGTTTAATTATGATTATGGAATGACATTAGAAAAAACATTAAGTAATTTTTTCGAACATTTAAATCTCCAAATTGATGAAAATAATAAACACTTAGATGACTCAATGAAAAACTCTTATGCGTACGAGTTTTCTAAGCAGTTCAAGGATGTATATTCATCCTCAAAAATGCCAAAAGGAAAAGAGGGTTTTGTCGCAAAAGGAAAAAATAGTGCTATACAAATTGGCGAATCGATGCCAGGACAAAGCATATATGGAACGATAGAAGAGATTGTTCTTCAATCCGATAATATTAGAGAAGAGTTGACTAAGGATAATCCCAGTTATACTTGTGTACCGAGAATTACACCACAGTTGTCATTGAAGATAGATGGATTTAATCCAATAAAAGGAACACAATCATATGAAATTACCTATTTTATAGATTATCAGAGAAAAATGGTCGAGCAGAACATGGTTGACTTTTTAACAAAAATAAAAAACAATAAGGCAAATTGCTTAGAACTATTTGAATCAGGATTTGTTTATAAAAAATATGATTATCTATTCACTGGAAATAACGACCAAATATTAAATTTTGAGATTTCGTTACAAGCCGAATTGATAAAGACGTATATCACTCCTACAGATACTATGAAAAACATAGACTTTAGAAAAGATAACCTTGCGGGCAGGAAACTAACAGAAGCCCACAAAGAATTGCTCGGCAAATTAGAAGGAGATGTGACAGCAGCCAAAGACGCATACGACGACCAGCAAATAAAAATTGACAGTGTTAATAAAAAACGAAGCACTTTTGGAAACACCTATAAAGATAAAATATTGACTGCAATGGGCAATCACAAAAAGTTCAAGGATGAAGACATTGAGGAAAAGTATGGTTCTCTGGATTTTGGTGAACTAATGACTGAATTAAAGATAGCAGAGAGTAGCGCCGGCGACATTGCTAAGAGAAGTGAGGCCGGCAATGTTAACAAAGTACGATATGTCGCAGGCATTAATGTTCATGTGTTGAGACGGAAGTATGAAAAGTTCCAAGATAAAATAGTAGAATTACAAGAGGCGTTGAAGAAAGGTGAAACGACATTGGCCGAAGCAAAAAAATCTTTTCAGGAAACGTTCCAAGACATTACTGCAACAAATTTAAAATTAGGTGCTACTGACGATTTGTCAGCCAAATTAGATGGATATAAATCTTCAACAGACTCGATATTCAAAGAATTAAGAAGTAAAAATAAGCAAGGTGTCATATTAGCAGAAGAACTTGGTGATGATTATATTACTACAATGTCTAATGATAACTTTAGAACAATTCTTACAGCACAAGCACAGAACCCTATTCAATTTAAGCGTCTTATATATAAAGATGCAGATGGCAATTTTACAGGTTCAACAAGTGAAAACGCAGATGCTTCCTTAATGAACGCCAGAACAAAATACTATGAAGCAAAGAATGGTGAAGTAAGTATGTTCTATGCAGACATGACTATTAAGGGTGACCCATTCTTTATAGAAGGATATATGCCAGCCAAGACAAAAAAGGTGTTGTTTGGCAATGGCGGAAAAGTTCTTGATACATCTTTTGCTCCTGTTAACTCATTTCTAAATGGCTTCCCACATATAGTATTAGAATCCAAAATAGCAAAGGGCGTGGATGATTATGATAACGTACTTGTTAGTGATATGATTTTGAGTTTATATGCGGTAAAATCAATTTCAAGTGACTTTTCTGGGGGGTTATTCACTCAGACATTATCTCTGGTGAAGAATGCATCGGCCGAGCATTTTACTGACAACGAAGAAATAGCAGATGTAGTAGAAGCGGGAGACTTAAATACTAATTTAGAGAACACTCCAAAAACTCAGGCTGAACTTGACGCAATAAAAGGAGCCGAACAGGCGAAGTTGGTGGCAGCCGCGATAGCGGCGGGCTATAACATAGACGAAATCCCTAAATATCTACAAGAATTGCAAAACAAGAAAGATGCGAGAATTGATAATCATTTCTCAATGAATGATGGTTATCCACTTGGCGGTGCGTATGGAACTGGCGTAACTGGTGGACCGCCGGATGATTCTACTATTAAAGAAAAAATAGTAGATTTTTTCTCACCAATAACAAGCCTTTTTACTTCTTCAACAAAGAACAAGGTAATACCAAGCATTACGGCGGTAGAAACGACAATAGAGAATACAGTAGCCACTCTCGCACCAAGTGCCCTAAATCCTACTGGCGATTTGGGAAAACATTCAAACCCAGCAGTAGATAATATCGTTAGATATAATAATGGTGTGCATTTTGTTAATAATGTAGGAACTTTGACAAACTCATGTAGAGCCAAAGTTGCTGGTGCGTGTGAGGCAAAGGTGAAAGCAGAGAATGATTTACTAGCAACTCTAGGAATTGCTCCAGAAGACAAAGGAAAAGCATCCACGGTGACAGCAGTAAATAAATATTTTAATGACGTTATTGCTGACCCAGGCACAAATGCAGGTTTCGTTCTCAATGATTCAGAAGTGGCCGCATACCAAATGGCAGTTGGCGGTGAATTAAATATTACTGGGCATGACTCAGCAGATATACAAAAAATTGTTAAAAAGGCAACTGGAGAAAACACTCCAAATATAATCATAGATGAAATTAAAGCGGGAACGTATGGAGCGGTTAGTGTTTTGCCTCTAGGAGCATCAGTTGACAATAATATATTAAATGGAAGTGAGCCACTAATAAACGAAGAAGTGGTTGAAGTGCTAATAAATACACCAGAATATACTTGGGAAGAACAAATGTATAAAGACCAAGTTAAGTATCCAAATGCTAACATTGATTGGAAGAATACTCATTGGTTTAAAGCATCAGTTGACGAAGCAGTAACTACTACGAAAGTTTTTAATCCCAAAACAAGAAAATTTGAGATTAAAAAAATTGATGCAAATATATTGACCGCAAAAGAAACACTTGACGTAAAGATATTAAAAGAGTCAATTGAATCCCAAATTGACTTAGCAACAATCACGAGTGATGATGTAGCAGAAGAATGGTATGCCGAGAGTTCTGGAGCATTAGCGGCAAAAATGTTACAAGAAGGCATATCACTAGACGAGATTGCAAAAGCCGCTCATGCAGATGCTATGAAAAATAAAATAGTGAACTCAATTAAAGTAGATAGTCTGTCAGATGCCGCATGGGAGAATGTTTCAAAGAGTGTAGATGCCATCAATCATATTAATGCCAGTGCTACTAGTGGAATTAGAGGTAATTTAACTGATGCAGTCAACACAAAATCTCTGGGTGAGAAATTGAATACAGATGTATCAACAGCAACAGAACTCAAAACAAAAACAGGTGGTTATTATTTTGATTATTTAAAGAAAAAAGAAGATTTAAAAACATTAGATGATGTTCATTTGGAGATAGCAAAAAATCATCTTGCTATGCCAGAGGTAACCACAACTGCGGTAAGAACAATAACTACGGGCGGCGATATAGAATATATTCCAGTAACGAATCCAGTTTCACAAATAAGGATAGATATGCAACCAATTCTAGTCAAAACTAGTAAACTTAATACGCTTGATGTCTATCTTCCGAGTGCAAGAGGTGATGATTTAACCGCTAAAAATGTATCAGTGGCCGAAGTTGCACAACTTGATGAGGCTAGAAAAATATACCAATTGATAACTAATATGGAATACCATGGCGATACAGTAGAAGTTAATGATGATTATTTGAATGAGAAGGTAATTGTAAAAGACTATAATAATCTCCCATCAATAACATATGTAGATAGTAGTGGTACTAATCAGACGATTTCTAATCCTAGTGCTTACTTTGGGTTATACACAAACACGTTTGATGATTCAAATCCAGCCTCTTTGACTGATTATACCCATCTTAAAGAAAAAATATCAGATTTATTCCCAGTAGTAACAGTAGGTAGGGAAGTTGAGCCAGGTGAGGGTATAAACACCGGTAACGGCTTAATGATTTGGATAAAACACAATCAATTTTATATAGATAAGACGAAGCCACCTGGGAGTACAATATGGTAGACAGTACATTAATACAGAATAGAAATGACAAACTGGCGGAAAATACCAGTCCTATTCTTGCAAAATTAGGTAATATTTATAAAGCAATTGTTATCACAAAAACACTTGCAGGAGAAAATCTGATTGACCCAACCGGACAAGGCAGAGTCGCTGCCTATATTCCATCATTGGGCATGTCACCTGAAACGCCTAGAATATTTACCCACGCAAAAACTGGCTCTATGTTTCATGTTCCTGATAAGACGGGTGATGAAATTCTTGTATTCTTCGCAGATGCTAACTCAACGGATGATTCGTATTGGTTTGCAACTGTGTCAGATACAGTAGATATAGTTGCTGGTGGTATTAAAGGAAATCCACACATTGATGGGTCTGGAATAGGCGAAGGTGCATTTGTTGATACTCCTGTTATGAAAAATCACCATGATGCGGCAGCGGCTGAACTAGACGGTGCTGAAATTCCTAACTCGGCATTTAATAAAATACTCGGCGGACAAGGAACATTCAGTGATGACCTTAGAGGTCCAACAACTACTAGTTCTAGAAGAGATGGCGGATATAGAAACAGTAAGGGTGACCAATCAACCCAACACTCTAAAGTTTACGGTATGAAAACATCGGCTGGTTCTTCTATATCAATGGATGACGGAAGTATATCAGATGATGGCACTATACATCCTGAACAGATAAAAATAACAACATCTTCTGGCAGTGCGATTACGATAGATGGCGGTAATGATTTTATTCATATTATTAACAGTAGTGGCACTGGATGGATAGAGATTGGAGCAAGTGGTGAAGTGAATGTATACGCTAAAGGCTCAATGAACATGAGAACTCAGAAAGACTTTAATTTACGAGCAGACAAAAATATTAATATCGAAGCAGGAGAAAATATTAATATGCGTAGTATTAAAACCACTAAGATTAATACAGACGAAGAATTACATTTACGAAGCAAAGCCAATCAATTTTTACAAAGCGAATCAACAATGAATATTAATGTTGGAATTAACTGTGTAGTAACTACTGGCAATAACTTAGAGTTGAATGGTCCAGAAGCACCAAAATCAGAACTTATTTTAGTGAGTGAGAAAGCAGATATTGATGAAAACTTAGAATCAATAATACTTAAAGATACGATTGTCTCTGAGATGCCATCGCATGAACCATTTACTAGACCTCATGCTAAAAAATTAACAACAAGTGACTTTGCATATTCACAAGCAAGTGAAGAAGGTTTAAAGAATTCAGGAACAAAATAATGATATATGATAAACGACAAGGCTCATTGCTAAATTATATCCAAATGCCACTAAACGTTATAACAGATGTTGGTACATTTTTAGGGATAAATTATCACGAAAATGGAAATCCGACTTATATTCTTTCTCACATAAGAGTTGACCTGAATGATGTGAAAGATTTAACATTTTCATCAGTGAGCAAAGACGCCATCATATTAGATAACACACCAACCACTACAGTTCTCAATAATGTAGTGGGCTATAACTATAATATTTCAGATACAGAAATAGAATATGGTTACATTACTGCGGCCTCTACTCGTGTGGATATATCGGCAAATAAGATAACGACTGGAGCGGCACAATTTATTTTAGAGAAACAACTAAGAAATATTGGCAATGTGTTGGAGAAATTTATCAAAGTAAAGATTTCACAACCACAATATGATGCGTTACTATATCACTTTTTTTATGAAGGAGTGAGTGTTATAGAAAACAGTCCAATCACAAAACTTATAAATGCAAAAGACTGGTATTCGATAACAGACGAAATTCAAAGTAACATAAAGAAGAATGGCAAGGTTGATAATATTCTTGCCCAACGTAAAATAAAAACTGCTCAGATGTTTAGTTTCGTGCCTGGAATTTAACGTTTATCTAAAACTTTATCTGCAAGTCCAAACGCAACAGTCTCTTCTGCCGACATAAAATTATCACGTTCCATTGCTTCTGTTAACTCTTCAAATGTCTTTCCAGCAGTATTATGTGATACATAAATTCCAGTTAATCTCTCTTTCATCTTCATTATTTCATCGACTTGAATTTTCATATCCGTTGCTTGACCACCAGCACCACCTGACGGTTGATGAATCATTGTACGTGCATTAGGTAATACATATCTTTTTCCTTCAGCACCTGCTTGTGCTAGTAGTGAACCCATAGAACATGCTTGTCCCATAACTGTAGTTGCTACTGGAGAAGTAATAAACTGCATAGTATCATATATTGCCATACCAGATGTAACTGCACCACCAGGAGAATTGATATAAAAATGTATATCTTTGTCTGAATTCTCTGCTTCTAAGAACAATAACTGGGCACAAATCAAGTCTGCTTGGTAGTCATTCACTTCGCTAGTCAAAAATATCACTCTTTCTTTTAATAAACGAGAGAAAATATCGTAACTACGCTCTCCATTTGCTGATTGGTCAACGACCATTGGTACTAAATTTGGCATTAGATGTTATCCTTGTTGTGATTATTACTATTATTTATATACTATCATAACAGAATTGCATCCATTTGTCAATCTAAAACTACGAATATTATGTAGAGATAAATACATGTAACATAAACTACAGAGAAAATAATAGATATGCCAATATTCGCAGGGTTTAGTACCAAAAATTTAAAAGCAATAAATCACGAGTTACATGACAAAGACTTGGTGATTGAAGACCTAATGAATCATATCATGACTCGTAGGGGCGAACGTGTGATGTTGCCTACTTACGGGTCAATTATCCATGAAATGAAATTTGAGCCTCTGACTCCAGAAACAACTGACTTAATTAGAGCAGATTTAACAAAGATTATAGATACTGACCCGAGAGTTGACCTTGTTAGCATAGAGGTTACAGACTCGGACCATACAATAAACGCTATGCTAAGAATTTCAATTCTACCATCAAATGAGATAGTAGAATTGGCTATCGACTTAGATAGAGAATAATAGAGAGACCATTATGAGCCAAGAACGTACAGACAATCTATTCGCAAGTGAAAGTTGGACAACAGTATATACTGCATTTACCAATATTAGCCTTAAAGCATATGATTTTGACACAATTAGAACAGCACTCCTAGAGTATACAGCACAGACTTATCCTGATAAGTTTAATGACTTCGTATCAAGTTCTGAATTTATCGCAGTCTTAGATTTAGTCGCATACATGGGACACAGTTTAGCATTCAGATTGGATATGAACACCCGTGAGAATTTCATGGACACTGCTGAACGTAGAGCCAGCATTCTTCAAATGGCAAAATCACTTGGATATAATAAGACACGCCCAATCAACGCAAAAGGCTTTATGAAGATTTCAAGTGTCACAACTAGTGAAGACGTATTGGACAACGAAGGTTTATCTCTTGCAGGAAAAATTGTAAATTGGAACGACAGCAATAATGCTGATTGGTATGAGAACTTTATTAGTGTTTTAAATTCTTCATTCGCTGGAAATACAAAAATTCAAAATCCAGCGTCTACAATGAGACTCGATGAGGTAGATTACTCTTTATATGAAATAAATGAGTCTTCGTCTTCAAAGAACATAAATTATCCATTTACTAGTCCAATAGCAGGCGCTTCCAGAAATTTTGAGGCTGTCCGTGTTGTTCTAGACCAGACACTATCAACGATTTATGAAGACGAACCAAATCTTTCTAAAAACTTTACACTTATAAACAGAAATGATAACTTGGGTTCTGCTAGTGATAGAACAGGATTCTTTGTTTACGCTTGTGCTGGTCAATTGAATTACGAAGATAAAAACTACAAAACAGTAATTTCAAATAGAAGACAGAAGGTAAATGCAGTAGACGTATCAAATAGTGATGTTTGGGTTACGAAAACGGATTCGAACAACACGTATGTTTCAAGTGTTACTAAAGTAGACAACTCTACCCGTGAAACTGCAATTTATAATGCCTTACGAACGGGTTCAGGCGATATAGTAAGCATAGGCTCACTTGACAATAACTCAATTGAATTAACTTATCCAGATGGTGTATTTGGTAATGCCGCAAGTGGCGGATATAGAACATGGTACAGAACAGCAGACAACGATAACTTTTCTGTAAATGCAAACGACATCACTAACGTAGATATAACAATTCCATATGTAAGTAGTGACGGCAGAACATATAGCCTAACATTCACACTGACAAGTACTAAAGACTTCACTGAGAACTACTCTGGCGAAACATATGCAAGTGTACGTAGAATAGCACCTAGAAGTTATTACTCACAAGATAGAATGGTTAACGCACAAGATTATAACGTATATCCATTAAGTCTCGGCAGTAATGTAGTTAGAAAATTAAAATCAGTTAACACATCATTTGCCGGTAAATCTCGTTTCTTTGAGATGGATGATGTAATCGGTCACCACTCAAATTTAAGTGTGACAGGCGCTGACGGAAGTTTATTCGTTGAAGATGAGGTAATAAAAGTTCCTCTAAGTTATAATAAAGAACAAGGCAAAAGTGATAATTTTATAAGAAATGAACTTACTAAAGCAATCAAACATCCAAGTCTTTTAAATCAATTTTACTACAAGTATAACAGTGTGGTTGGTATCAATATAGCAGTAGCAAAATCATTTACAGTATCAACAAATGATTCAATGGTAGTAAATGCTACAATAGATGCTAAAGTATTCGAAGGCGATATTTTTGAACTGAACGTTGGTGAAATAACAACATATGCAAAAGTTTTAACAGTAGGCACAAAACTGGCTGACCTGTCATCAAACTACACACTTGACAAATCAATGCCAGCAAATGGAACTATTATAAAAATTATAAGAGGTGTAAGAACAAAATTTAATGACGCCGAAGTAACAGCAATTAAGGCTAAAGTAGATAGTGTTTCAGAAACAACGTTTACATTGAAGTATGGATTAGTAGCCGGCAAGGCACAAGAATGGGAATGGCAAATTCACACTGGTTCTACTCCTTCAGAAATACACGTAATCTTCAACTACACTTCTGGAATTAGAGATAATGAATCAGAATACATAGCACAATTCACTGGTAAAAAAGTGGCATTCGAAAGTAGAGACCAAGTTAAGTTTTTCTATGGGAATACAACTGATGTAATCGATAATGAAACAAATCTATCTCAGAGAGATACTATATTTTTAAACTACTTATCGGGCCAAACTTCAAGTAATTACGATTCAACAACGAATAATCCAACAGTGGTAGTGGGACAACAAAAAGTAAGTAATCCTGCAATTTATAGTACTGTGGGCGCAACATTTAACGCAGTCTATCTCAACACTGGTGCTAGAGAAACATACAACTTCATTGAAACAAATGGAGCAGTTAGAAGTCCATTATATTCACATTCTCTTATATCACCAGATGGTTTAGAATATCCATTAACAGCGGCACAAGTAATTAAACCTACAACAACTGCAGGTGAGGTTATTGGTGACGAGACAGATTTAGGAGACGGACAAGACAAACTACATTTACAAATTGATGACCTAGCAACAATAACATCATTATCATCCACAGTTGGAATAGACAATTCAGTAACAGTATCGACCGACACTAATCTGTCATCCACGAATATTGCTATTAACTATTCAGGCTCTGAAGACCATTCTAATGCAGACAGTAGTTTTGCGACAATTAGTACGGCTGATTTGAATACTATTGGGTTCAAAGGAATACCATCAACTACTTATTTTAGTAGTGCTGGTAGTAAATTTGCGTTTATTGATACGACAGATAATATTGAACAAAGCGGAACAGGTATAGTAACAACTTATGATGCTGGAACTACAGAGTATACATTTACTTTGCCATTCCAACATGCCGACACAGATGCTGGTACTCCAGGTAATCAGAACCAATTAAACATCAACACACTAGACCAAGATATCAAGTTCAAACAATATCCGTATGGACAATTTACAATAACAAGTGCAACAGCACTTACAACGAGTAACATGCTTCTTAAAACAGCAAATGGTACTTTTATTGATGCAGAGCATACTACAGTTACACTTATCACTGGTACAACATATAAAGTTGTATTCTGGACACATGCAGTCGCAGTAAATGACCTTATTGATGTCTTTATTGGCTCTCCAACATCTTATGCAGACATTACTACCTTCTCAGTCAGAGTAAAAGCGACATTCGAATTAGCGACATTAGCCACACAAACAGATGTAACATACAAAACATTAGCGGCGCATGTATATGATGATTACTACACTCAAGCAGGTTACAAAGATAATACAAAAGTTAAGTTGTTCGCAGGAAATACAAACGGTAATCCATACGAAGTCTTTACTATCACTTCTGGAAATTCAATGGTAACAGAATCATATACTGTTGGAACAGTAACATATGATAGAGCGTCAACTGTGGCATATGCGGCACCACAAGTCAGTGCCCTCACTCCAGATAATACAGTTCCTTTGACTGCTATATTGTGGTATAACACAACCAACGCAACTTGGTATAAACGAATAGGTGGAGTTTGGAATACATCTTTCACATATAGTGGCTCTGGAGAAAACATAGTGTATCAGTCTATATCATATTCAGTGAAAGAAGGAATATCATTTGTTGAAGACACATTTACAAGTTTCAGATGGGACCATTATGCAGATATAGACAAACGAATAAATCCTAGCACAAGTAATATTATTGATATGTATGTCTTGAGTTCTGATTATGTGAGAAATGTACAGAAATGGGTAGCAAAAGATTTCACAACTAAACAACCAACACCACCAAATAATTATGAATTGAAAAAACTAATGACTACAATTGAGCCTAAGGCTGCCATTGCAGACCATGTTGCTTATATTCCAGCAGAGTTCAAATATCTGTTCGGCTCATATGCTACAACAGAGAATCAAGCAGTATTTAAGGTAATTAAGAAGTTGGGAGTTGGATACACAGACAGTGAAATCAAAACAGCAGTGTCTACGAAAGTGAATGAATACTTTGCAATTGACAACTGGGATTTCGGAGCGACATTCTACTTCTCAGAACTGGCGGCATACTTGCACCAAGAACTAGGAGACTATATTTCGAGTGTAGTAATTACTCCTAAATATTCTACGAATGAGTTCACAAAGTTACTAAGTATCTCTTGTGCATTGAATGAGATATTTATGGCAGTAACAACATCGAATGATGTAAAAATAATTACACAATTATCACAATCTGAATTAGTAGGCGAATAACATGGCAAAGAAGATTTATGACTTTTTACCAGGACACTTAAAGAACCGCGAGTTAGAAACAATATTTGAGTCAACTCTTGACCGTGCGTTCTCTGTTGGTGAAATGGAGAAAACAAAAGCGTTTGTTGGTAGAAAAGAAAAAGGAATATTCAAAAGTAGTGATATATATCTTTCATTCCCACCACAATCATATGCAAGAGATAATTATGGATTAGAACCAACTTTCTCAAACAGAAATGCGACTGATAATATATTCTACGAAGATTTACTCAATGCAGTATACAACAAAGGCTCTCTCACAAACGACCATAGAAGATTATTTAATAGTAGCAACACATTAAGCACTATTGCATTGCCAATAGATTTAGATAAATTTGTTAACTTCAGTATGTATTACTGGGTGCCATCAGAATTTCGTTCAGACATATTTGCAGGAACAGATATTAAACATTACGTTACAATCGACCGTAGCGTAGATAAGCCATATGGCACTAACAACTGGTGGTCAAAGAATAATAGTTGGCATCACTATGATGACATCAAAAAATATATCACTGACTCAAACTTTAAGTTAATAACACAAGCATCTCGTCCAATCATAGAATTTGATAAACATGTAAAACTTAGTAATGGAAGTCAAGCCAAATCTTTGAGTGACACAGTATGGGCTTTACCAACATTTGAATCATACGATTCTACCGGAACAACTCAACTTGCTGACATAAAAATATTTCATTATGTTGCTGGTGAGAACTATGTAACAGATGCAGAACTAGGATTTAAACCTAAGTTAAAAGCGGGTGATTACTATAGTGAATTTGTATTTAATATTGACTTATTAGACAACTCAACATACAAGTGGGAAAATGGGATTGTTGCCGCGAGTTACAAAGATTTAATGATATCCACAACTTTTGATTATAGAAACCTAAGACAAGAGTTGGGCGACAAGGCTACAGTTTCAAATATTCAACTTCTCCAGTCTCCTAAGAATTTCAATTCAATAGATTTATATGTAGACGGTAAAAAGCAATTAGGAAATTATACATTTGATGATGCGTCAAAGAAAATCACACTAACAGAGGCAGTTTCTGGAAACATATATGTTGATTACTGTACTTCAACTCCGGTTGTTTATGAAGGCGACAAAGTATTTCAAAGATTAAACCCTGCACTAGAATATAACGTTGATAATACTTCGTACGCTAATAAAGAATTAGTATACTCTACTCTACACGAGCATATGTCTCGTATAATTGAAACAACTGATGCATTGTCTGGTAATGCAAATGCTTCAAACAACTACAGAAACATTGGTGACACAACTCTGAAATTAAGACACGCAGATAAGGGCAGTGTACTAGTTCGTAACAATGTAGATGTCAAAGAGGCGTACTTTGCATTAACAAGAGAAGATTATAATCCACTAAAAGCCACTGAATTTTTATCAAATGCTTATAATGGATATAAGAACAAACTAATAACTACAATTATAAAAACATTATCAAGTAGTGCGAGTGATACCAAAACAGATTTGCAAATTTTAGAAGATGCAATCAGTAGTATATCTCAAGGAAAACACACAAGTGTGAGTATTTTTAGAGATAGTTCTATGATAAACTTTGGTGAGAATAATTCTCATTATCAACAACTTGATGTCACAGTCATTGATGGCGCAACTGAACAAGTAATGCCTACATTCAGAGACTCGATACTACATGACAAAAATATTGTTATAACTCTAAATGATGTTATACAGAGATTCAATATAGATTATACATTATCTTCTGGTGCAACAGAAATAAACTTTACAACAGCAAGGTCAACAGGTGATGTAATAACTGTTAGACATTATATTAACATTAAAGAAACTTATATCCCACCAAGTGCAACTTCTTTAGGTATTGCACCAGCATATATTCCAGAAATAATTACAGATACAGGATATTCTTCATCAGTGAAGTTTATTAAAGGGCACGATGGTTCACTGACTCCTGCATATCCATTAGTAGACGGTAAGACAAATAGAATAGATACCATATTAATTATATTCGAAACTTTGGTGTTTAATAATCTAACAAACAATAAAGATTCTGACATAGACAGCATGAATTATGGCATATATGGCACAGCGACAAATGACTATACTATGTCTGAAAAGAAATATATTATGTATCCATTCTTTAAGAAGTGGATGATGAGAAATAGTATTGACGACTTAGACAACGATACTTACGATGTTACTGATTTCAAAACATGGAACTATAGAGCAAAAGATGACACAACCGCTGGTCACTGGAGAGGTCAACTACTACAGGCTTATGGCACAGATAAGCCACTATTAGAACCATGGAAGGCATTAAAATTATCACAGAAGCCAGCAGGCTTTGATACGAAATACGGTGCAACTTATACGACAATATCCTTTTGGGAATCATTAATAAATCTAAATGATTTATCGATACCAGTCCCAGTTGACGGTTCAGGAAACTTGCGGACACCAGCAAATTTGTTCTTCGGTAGTGCAATATCATCAAGTGACATAGCATTAATGGACCAAGCATGGGAATTCGGAGACAACTCTCCAGTTGAACTTGCATGGACTCGTAGTAGTGAATTTGTATTTGCAGAGTTTCTATTGATGATGCTGACAAATCCATTTGAGATTATACACAAGTATTCAACTGAATTAAAATCTATCATTTCCTATTCTAACCAGAATGACAGTATCAATAACGAATTAGTAATTGCAGAAAAAGAGAACTATTCATTTAAGTTGGGTTCAAAGTTAGGTGGGTTTGTTAATAACTTTAAATTGCAAACAGAAAATAATTCACTATCAAATAGTAGATTCACTGAATTGCCAGAAGACAACTTTGATTTGTTTGTTCACGCTGGTGTACCAAACAGAAGTGAATACTTTAGTGCTATCGTATTAGAAAAAGTATCAACTGCTACTAAGCATCCAGTTTACGCACTGGCTGATGTGGCAACTTACTTTAAGGGTTTGGTTGTTCTGAATTCAACAGATGGCAAATATTATAAAAGAAAAATAGACGGCGTATCATCAAAAGAAACTGCGGCTGCAATTACCTTTGACTACGCAAGTTGGACACTAGTTTCCCAACCTAAAATTGATAAGTTTGGATTTAGAATTCATGGATATGATGAACTAAATCCTACATTTTATGCGATGGGATGGGATAAATCAAGTGGAGAAAAAGCATTCTCAACATCGGGTGACAAACTTACGTTACAGAATTGGACATCTGGTGAATACTACAGAATGGATTCATATGCATTATGGAACAGTGTTCCTTATGTTTGTCTTACTAGTCACACAGCAACCTCTGACTTTGATGATAACATTAAAGATTGGAAACCAGTAACAGAATGGCCAAGAACTAATAAAGTTCAAGCAATGGGTTACAAAGAATTAGTAGATGACACTGTAAAGAATTATAATTACGGTGATATATTAGATACAGTAGATGACGTTGCTCACTTAATACTGGGTTACGCACATTATCTTGAATTAGTAGGATGGGATTTCACAGACTCAAGCGAGTTTGGTGAACCAGTAAATTGGGAAAATCTATTATTCAAGTTCTTAGAATGGCAATCAGAAAATAATTCAGTTGGTGATTTTATCACTCTTACGCCTTTATTAACTGGCGGAAGTTTTAATACAGATTATGGTGTAGCCAGTGTAGCAACAGAAACATTTAAGAACTACTATCGTATAGTAGATGCCTCTGGTAGACTTATACCAAGTACTGAAGTTAATTTTCATACAGACGGTTCTAAATTAACATTCACAAGTAACATTCCTATCTATGGAATGAAGATGGACATAAGAGATATCGAACACGCATTCGTTATCGATAGAACTGATAGTTACGGAGATATTATATACGACCCACACAATCATAATAGAAATCTTAGAGTACAAATTGATTGTAACAGAACAGTTGGATGGGACGGAACAATGGCTGTTGATGGTTACATTGTTCATAACAACGAATTGATACCTAACTTTGATACAATGATTGCTGAAACTCAATACTACAGAGATACGTTAGTTGACCAAGGTCTATCAATTATCAATAAGTTAAAATCAAATCAATATGGATATACAACAAGAGCATATCTATCAAATCATGGTATTGAAAGAGAATCACAATTAGAATTTTATAAAGGTTTCTTATCACATAAAGGAACAGGCTCTAGTGTAAACAAGATTGTCAACACTAACAGTGCTGTTAAAGACATAAAACATTGTGATATATGGGCAATTAAATTAAGTGAGTATGGACATCAGTCTACAAAATTCACAATGGAAAAAGAAGTCACGGTTAGTGAAATGACTCAGGACCCATTTTTAATAGAATACCAAGATACTACTAAAGAACTATTACCAATTAAAAAAGAAAGTAATATAGCAATCAAAACAACTGGATATGTGAATGAGTCTGATGTGAGTTATATCACAAGTACATACGATTCATTAACTTCATTGACTGAAACTGCTCTATACGAAGGAGATACAGCATGGCTACAAACAGATGATGATAGAGAATGGGATGTAGTACGACTTAGTGAAGTAGCAGAAATAAGTTATATTGGCGAAACAGCAGACAATCAATTATACATTGGCACTGCATCTGCTATCGATAGCACATCTATTACTAAGCCGATTTATTTAAAAATAACTGCTGATGAGATAACACCAACCATATCAGGTTATTACTTGCTATCTTCTAACGGAGTAAAAACTGTAAGCGGAGTCACAGTATACGAGTATCTAGTATTTGAAGAAGATTTTGAACCATTAACTGTCGAGATAGATTCTACAACTTCGAACAGTATCTTTGTGCCAACTAGTTCAAATTCTGGAGTAGAAGCGATAGGTTCAGTTAGTAATCCAGTATTTAATAGTGGTGATATTATTACAATCGATGGAACATCTTACACTTATACTCCATCAGGAACTACTAGTACGGGAATAACAATACTAGGCACAGTTGCTAATTCAATTATATCAGAAGGCGAACAAGCAAGTTTTGTTGTTTACAACAATTCCGGTATAGTTGAGAACGGAACAAATACAACTGTAACATTCTCAGGAACTGTTGCAACAACAACAGGCGCATTTAGTTCAAACCAAGGTGACCAAATAACTGTAGATGGTACGGGGTTGACTATTGGTTACAGTGCATCTGAAACTATATCGAAAACATCAACATCGACAAGAAGTTCACCACTGACGACAGGAAACACTGTTATCATTGATAGCACAACAAAGACAATAGCAGATTTATCAGTTACTGGTTCTGTTGCTTCTCCAGTAATGTCATCGACAAAGCCACTAACAATTAATGGTGACACAATTACGTTAGCAAGTGGTGCCAATTTATCGGCGATTGTAATTGCGATTAATTCAGGAACTAGTAGTGTTATAGCAAGTACTTCAGGAAGTAATTTAGTTATCACAACTTCAGTTTCCCAACTAACTATGACTGGTGGTTCACTAATAGATTTGGGACTATCGGCGACAAACTCATACACAGATTCAAAACTAGATAATCTAGCAACAGCCCTAACTACAATAACTAATATTACAGCAACAGTAGATGCAAACAATCGCATGACTATAGTAAGTTCTGGCACTACAATGACAATCTCTGGAACAGCATTAAATCAGTTGGGTATCACAGCCGGCACATATGAAACTAATTCTAATCCAACATTAGATAGTGTTTCTGCACAGATAAATGCACTTTCTATTTCTGGAATAACTGCATCAGTTGTAACTGGAACTCTTAAGATATCAAGTTTAAATCATAACTTAGATATAGTTGAAGTAACCGCTGGCGCTATGAGTAGATTAGGGTATGCAACTACTACAGTAGCAATCGATGCCACAGACACAATAGTATCTGACTTGAACACTCAAGTATTCCAAGGCTCAACAGTGGCTGCGGTTAAAGCAGATAGACAGGTTAAAATAACAAGTTCAGAGAAGAGCATTGTTTGTTCTAATATTGCTGGAAATCCTCTTTCTGATATGGGAATAACAGCAGGAACATACAGTAACACAACATCCTCAAGTCCTTCTGCATTAGAATTTGCAAGCCAAATCACTGCGGCTTCAGAAAACGTAGTAGGATTGTCAAGTGACGGAAGAATGATATTCACTAATGATACAGTATCAATGACATTCTCTGGAACAGCACAAGCGATACTAACTAAAGTTGGTCTTGTGTTACTATACTCTAATGTTACATCAAGTGCGAACTTTAAAGCAATGCTATGGAAATCAGTGAGATATACTCCTGGATTTAACGGCAACACTCGTGTAGAATTTGAAAATGCACTTGGACTGAATAGTGCAAGTAAATTGTGGATAGATAATTATAGTACTACTGGATGGGCAGTATTAAGTTATAGTCCAGTGAGTGGCACATTAGTTCATGCCAGAAAGGCAACAGTAATTGATACTGAATTAACTAAGAGACTAATAGTCCAAGATGATGATAACTTTACAAATCATCAACTATATGACCCACTTAACTTAAAGATGCCTGGTACAATTATTTCAAAACTAGATTACATTATGTGGACTGACCCAGCGAAATATAATACAACTACAAGCAATGACCTGTGGTTAGATGAAAGACTTGGCGAAATTTGGTGGGATACAGACCTAGCACGTTTCTATCGTTACAATGATTATGGCGATGCCAACGGAAATCTAAATGTAGATTTTGTAAGAAGGTATTGGGGTAAAACAGTAAATAGTTCTAAGATGGTGGTAAACGAATGGACGATGTCTCGAAAATTGCCAGTGGGCATATCTGCATACAACTCAAAGACATACTATGATACTAATGCTGGTAAAGAAATAACAGAATATTTCTACTGGTTATCAACAGGCGAAGATGCTACAGAACTTTCAATGCTACTTGCATCATCTGGTCCTAAGAACAAATTCTTGCCAGTTGGCAATAAGAGTGTTATTATTAGTAACCATTCTAAGACATATAACAGTAGTAAAATAAAAGCATCATTGGAATATCAGATAACACCAGGAATTGTCAAAGAAAACTCAGATTGGCAACTGCTTATAGAAAGCGACACTGGAACAGTTAAGAGTGCAGTGTTAGATGACATGACTAACTCTGTCGCTGGTATTACTATAGACAAATCATATGCTACGAAATTGATAGCATCAGAATTGGCTGATGTTAACTTCGCAATCGTGACCCCAGTTGACAGTCATGGCAATCAGTTTATATCTGGCTTGACTTTAAATGACATTGTGGTCACTACAGGTAATAAGACAGTAAACTCAAGTTATTTGATTATTGATGGTGCTACTTTGAAAATAGACCAAGACCACACGATGACTGTGGGAGATGTATTACGAGTTTACGAAGTAAAAGATACAACTGATAATTGGTTTACAATTACACATAAGGCAAAAGAAAATTTTGCATCGATTATTAACTCAGCAATGAGTACCGAATTACTACAGACCAAGTATTCAAATTATTTACAGTATATAGACACAGATGACTTTATCTTTAGTCTTGGTGATTGGTACATAAACGATAATTATAAAACTATTAAAACTTTCTCATATCTATCTACTACTAGAGAGTTCGATATGATTGACCAATATGAAAATGGCATAAAGTCATTTAAATTAAAATTACCTTCACATGACGAATATTACTTTGAAGTCGATAATAGACTGCAACTAGTCAATAGAAGTAAAAGTGCATTAAACATATCACTTTCATCTATAACATATCCAGAAACAAAAACAGCAGGTGCTTTCGAAGTTGGCAAAAAATATGAGATATTGTCTGTCGGTACAACTGACTTTACATTAATAGGTGCAAATAACAATACAGTCGGTAATAATTTCACGGCAACTGGTGTAGGCACAGGAACTGGAACAGTAGTTGAAGAATACTATAAGAATGCAGTGGGAATTCAAATACAAGAATTAATGAGACTAATTAGAAGTCATTCTTCTACGGCATTTATTAATAATATATTTTATGGTATGATTGAATATCTTTACACAGAGAAGTCATATCCTTCTTGGTTATTTAAGACAAGTTATTTTGACCTAAACTTACATAGCAGAGAATTAAAACAACATGCAGTGTATCAGAGAGATAGTGAGACTGACATACTAGAATATATCAGAGAAACGAAACCATATCACGCAAAGGTACGAGAAATAAGACGATTGAACAACACCTCAGATACAGCAAAGATAAAAACAACTATTGATGAGAATTTGAAACTTACTTTAGACTTTGGTAAAGCCAGTAGATATAAAAAAGTAGGTGAAACTTTTGATGGCGGTACAACAGGAAACATACCAACAAATACTACAGACAACGATATCGATAGTCATGGTGACCTAGAAGCAGGTGCATTACTAAGATACAGAACTACTGCAACTACAGTTGCGGGTGGCATCGACACTGGTGAAGTAAGTGCAAGAGCATTGGAGTCTTCTGTTGTTATAATACAGAATTATAAAGATGGAGCCGGTGACGCAGATATTCATGCAACAGATGGAAATTTAGCAGGGTTTACTCTTGACAAGACAGAGTTTTATGTGTATGATGTTTATGGTAGAGGTTATAATGTTCCTATTAAAGATTGGGGATTACTATCAGATACTTGGACAGTTAACTCTGGTTCATTTGTCATTGGAAGAGAGTATACAATCACATCAACTCACGACCCAATAGTAACTCCAGCACAAACTCCAACAGACTTTACACTAATTGGCGCGGCTGATAGTAATGTTGGCACAGTGTTTACAGCAACTGGAGTAGGGGTAGGAGACGGTACAGCAAGGGGTCCATTAATATTGACTTCATTACAGGGCACAGCAACAACACAAGAATTAAGTGCTTCGAAAAATAATAAGAAATTAATTGCGGTGCAAAGTATTAGTAATCCAGAAAACGTAGAGTTTATGATGTATGATAAAAATACAAGCGGAACACTGAATATTGTAGAAAGAGCATTGTACACTACAGTGGGACACACTTTCTCACAAAATGATAGAATATTTGTGCTAGATACTCCTTTAGCATTAGTGTTGCAAGACCAGAGATAATTAAGGTTAGATAGAAGTAAATGCGGGAATGCATAAATACATTAAGTAGATAAATATAAGATATAAATCTAGGATAAAACATGTTTAAAGACGTAATAAAATCACAAGTAGTAGGCACACTCAAAATTTATGATAAAGAGAGTGGAGAAGTACTTGTACAAAAGAAGAACGCAATTCATCCAGGTAACATGGCATATGTCATGGCATCTGCTATGGCAGGCAAAGCAACGAGTGTTAACGCCTCGGGCAGTGCCCCACATATTAATTGGATGCAATTCGGAACTGGCGGAAGTACTTCAACTTCTACTCTTTCGTATCGTTCTCCTAGGGTCTACTCTACATATGACCAACTAGCCATTACGGCTAGTAATAGTTCATTGTATGTTCCAACGTATGAACAAGAAACATCAAACACAGTGTATTATCCAGGAGAGGACATGGGGGCTGGAGAAATAGTACCAAACAACACAGCAAAAGTAAAATTTAGTGTTGACATAAGTCACACAAAATATGCAACGGCCGTAGGAGTAGCGATTCCAACAAGTGATAGTTCTGCAACATCAACACAAGTAGATGCTTTCACATTTGATGAAATCGGACTTCTGTCGGGAGTAACTAACAGTAGTGCCCTAGACAAAACAAAAACATTAATGCTAACCCACGTAACGTTCCATCCCGTGTTACTGGCTGCAAATAGAACAATTGTAATTGACTACACAGTTACAATTCAAATTAGTTAAAATACAGGAGTATAACAATGGCTTCAGGCTCAATAATCAATCAAGCAGACCTAGATAATCTGCGTAGTAAATTAAATGAAATTCTAAATGGAACTGGGGTGCATGGCGGTTATAATCAATCACATTCAATCTCGGCAAATCCCTCAGCAGGTGATACCATTGATGATGCATTCTTTGATTCAATCTACGGTGCGGCAGAAAAATTATCTAATTTTTATAACATAACAAACACATTAACGGCAGTTAATGCAGGAACAACAATCGACTGGGACCATTATGGTGCAGTTGCTGGTGCTTTCGTAACATCAATTGATACACGTTTCGACTCACCTTGGAATTATTCAGACTGGGACACAAGTGTACAGAATGAATCATCACAAACAGCGGCAAACTGGAACGGTACTAGAACTCAAATCGTTAGATTTGCATTTGGTTCAGCGGCTAACATGAATGCTTGGTTCGCGGCAGGTGGGGAACTTAGAGTTTCAGCATCACATGATGATTCAAGTGGTAACCAACAAGGTACTTCTTGGGAACAACTTACTGGCGAAATGGGAACATTTACATACTCAGTAAGACCACAAGATTCAAGTGACGTTGATGCTCGTACAAGATACAAGCACAGTGACTTGACTGGTTCTTATGTAGTTCATAAGAAAGAAATTGCAGATGATTCTGACTATAGTGCAAACTATATACAAGTTTCTGCTAATGTTTCTGGTGGTGATTTGTATATTAAAACAGAATTAGCAGATGCTCACGTTGCCCGTGGTGGCAGTGGTTCTGGTTATGGTGGAGCATGGTCTTGGACTGGTGCTGATACTGTGCCTGGAACTTCTACAGTTACTATTGCGTCTAAGAGATTAACAAACGCAAGTGGTTCAGTTATGTTAACTAACCCAACACCAACTGTAACTGACGCTTTATAATTTAAAAATTGTGGGAAGATGTGAATTATGCCACAGAGTTATTACTTAACAAAGAACCACCAAAATAATGAAATTCTGGTGGCAAGTTTTAACTCCTTTGTAGGGGATATTAATAATATCGTTGGCATAGGCGTTGATAATTCGGGTTATGGTCAAAGTCATCTCGTTGTTGCAACTGCATATGTGCAAGTAACAACACCATTGTGGGATGCACTTTTGACTGCAATGAAATACGCCGGTAGACATCAAGGCACAATTTTATATTCGCCAACTAGCACATCAGATGCCAGTTGGCCCTCAGACGACATTCTAACAATTATTTCTACAATAACAACTGATATAGCAAACATTGTAGGAAACAAACTAAACAGTGATGTAGCATACATGACTGTTATAGCAAATCAAATATCAACTAGTAAGACATACGTAGACCCAGCAGGGTCTCCAGGTACTCCTTTTTGGACTAGTGCCAATCAGGTATATTATGAAGCAAAAGTTCAATTTGCTGATGCAGATGCTCGTAGACACTTCTTTAATTCAGGTGGTGAGGTTCGGTTCGACCCGACTCTTACTGGCATTGGCGCAGGAGATTCTCAAAGTCAAGATTGGGCGACATTACTAAGTGATATCAGTGTTGTTAAATTGAGACATTCTATAACTGAATCGTCTACTGGTATAGGCACACCAGGTGTAGGCTTTAGTAGTCTCACAACAACGTATCAAGTTGTATTCAGAAAAGGTGGTTTAGCGGCTTATGCCTTAAACCAATTAACCATAGAAGCGAAACTGTCAGGAACTTCGGATATAGATATCAAAGTAAGATTTGATGATAGCCACGTATCAAATATAACAGCAGGCAACTTTGTTAATGGCACTGAATACACTATAGTTCAAGTAGGAACCACTGACTTTACATCAATAGGTGCAACAGACAACAACGTGGCTGGAACTGTTGTGGCACATACTGCATTAGTAGTTGGTGATGAATATACTATTACATCTAATGATGACGCTAGTAATCCAGTTGACTGGGTGGCTTTAGGTGCAGTAGATAATGGCGGTGGTGCATATCCAACAGTATTTACAGCAACTGCAACTGGAAATCCAGAAACTTTGAGTAGTGAACTTGTAACTGGCAAAGAGTATACAATTAAAGCAGTGGGTAGCACAGACTTTACATTAATAGGTTCAGCAAACAACACGGTAGGCACAAGATTTACTGCTACCGGCCAAAGTGGAAATGTTATTGCTAGAAGTGGAACATTCATTGTTGGCAACTCATACAAAATTACATTAACCGGAACATTAGACTTCACTACGATTGGAGCGGCTGATAATAATCTTAATACAGTATTTACTGCAACTGGAACTGGTAACGCTGATGGAAGCACTGGTGAAGGAACATTACAGAATATAGGAACTGCTGATTACGTAGCAACAGGCACCGCGACCACTACTGCTACTAGATTTACAGCAACTGGACCTGGTACTGGTACGGGTGTCGCATCTTATACTACTGGAACTTGGACAAATAGTCCATATTCTGGAACTTGGACAGGAGTGGACTATGTTGCTGGTGCATTAACTGTTACCTTTAATGAATTGTTAGCAGATGACACACCAGGTGTCAAACTTTCGTCCCCAACTTATTCCCATGTTTATCAACTTTAACTATTGACTTTTGGTTGATTTTACTGTATTATTAGTAGTAATATAGGAGAATAAATTTATGGTCGATAGCACTACAAATGTAGCATCAGAGAAGGACTTAGAAAGATTAGAGAAAGCGTTAGACTTTTCTAATACAATGAAGACCTTCAATCTAAACAAAAACAATCTAAAAGTTAAAACACAGAACTTATTAAGTTATAGTACTGCTGGTGGGTCATTCGCTGTTGACCAATCATTGATATCTTTTATGTATGCAGTTGTGTCGAGTGGTAAAACAGAGATAACTCTGCTTGATAAGAATAGTATACCTGTTCGTATCGAAGATACAGAGAAGTTCTTAGACGAAGTATCAAGTCTATACTTTGAAGTAGTAAACGATTATTACAACGAATATCAAAAATTGAGAAGTTCCCGAAAAATAGAAAAAGTACTAGAGATTTAATATGAGTCGAGGCATTATAATATTTGCTCAGAATAATGAGTACATCAACTATGCAGAACAGGCCTGTGCGTGTGCTGGATATGCCAGAAAGAATCTTTCATTGGTTGATGAGATTTGTCTAGTAACCAACACAGAAACTCTAGAATCAAAAAAAGACTTAATTGATGAATACTTTGATAACATAATTGTTACGGATTCTTTCCAGCCAGAGAACGTAAGACTATTCAAAGATACTATAGATAAAACAGAATACGCATCATTCAAAAACATGAGTAGAAGTGACGTATACGAATTGTCTCCCTATGATGAAACATTAGTAATAGATAGTGACTATTTCATTATGAATAATGTACTAGACCAAGTGTGGGGTAGTGATAATGATGTAATGATTAACTGTAAGTATAGAGATGTCTCAGAACGTCATAAGGAACACATAGAATATCTTGACAACTTTAGTATTCCTATGTATTGGGCAACAGTTTTTTATTTTAAAAAATCTGATTTTGCTGAAAATCTATTCACTATCATAAGCCACATAAAACATAATTATAAGTATTATTATTACCTATATAACTGTAGTGGTAATCTATATAGAAATGATTTTGCATTCTCGATGGCATTGCATATATTGAATGGTAGTGTTGCGTTTGATGTACCATCTTTGCCTATTGAATATCTAAACAATAGTTTTGACCTGG